>Ga0247778_1000276_pt1 | contig 82065 bp, 69 predicted proteins | sample UWRJL049202B5_FD_179939 | JGI IMG/M metagenome (GOLD analysis project Ga0247778, IMG submission 179939) | Plant litter microbial communities from Arlington Agricultural Research Station in Wisconsin, United States - UWRJ-L049-202B-5 | ecosystem: Environmental > Terrestrial > Plant litter >... | reverse complement strand
CTTCGATGAGCTCACTGGCGAGAACCAGAAAATCTAACGCGAGGTGGTAAACATCCAAACGCTCGTGAGCCAGATCCATCCCACCCTATCGGCCATCCGCCGCGCCCGTTGCCTCTTTCGGGCACGGACACGGGCACGCTTACCGGTGCCTGAGCAATCAGGGACAGACCCTAGTTCGCGATGCCAGCGGGTCGCGGTTTGCCCGCGGCCGCGTCTGAGCTCGCCGCGCCGGCTTCTGCTGCGGCCGCAGGGCCAGCGCTGTTTGTGCCGTCACCGCAACCCACAGCCAACGCGGCCAGCGGTGGTGCGAGCAACGACGCCAAAAAGCATCTCAGCGATTCAATGCGCTGGCGCGCTGCAGCCTCCGCGCCGAGGCAAATGCCGATAAATTCAGGGATGTTGCGGGACTGATCGGAGCGGACTCGAGCCGATCGGAGCGGATTCGGTCCGAAAAATGGGCGTGGCGATCGGTGGTTGGTCGCCTTAGATGTCAGCCAAGTACCATGGCTATCCTCGCAGCGGGCTCACCCGCACCCGATTTTTCACTCTCGAGCACCCCCGATCAGCGCGTGTCGCTGAGTGACTTTCGCGGCCAGACCGTCGTGCTCGCTTTTTACCCAGCGGATTGGAGCCCGGTATGCGGCGATCAAATGGCCCTGTACAACGAAATGCTCGGCGAATTTCGCCGTCAAAATGCGCAACTGCTGGGTATCTCGGTAGATGGTGTGTGGTGTCACGCGGCCTTCGCTGCCGATCGTAAGCTGCACTTCCCGCTGCTCGCAGATTTCGAGCCCAAAGGGTCGGTCGCGCGGCAGTACGGCGCCTATCGCGAAACTGAAGGCGTGACCGAGCGCGCCTTGTTCGTGATTGACGCGGAAGGCATCGTGCGCTGGAGCTACTTGTCACCGGTCGGCGTCAATCCGGGCGCTGACGGCATCTTCGATGCGCTCGATGCGCTTGCAACCAAAGGCACACGATCATGACGTTACGCCGTCCGGTTTCGGAACTCGACCACATTGCTGGAGACGCCGACGCACCGCTCACGCTGGTTGAGTATGGTGACTACCAATGCCCGCATTGCGCGGCCGCTGATCCCCTCGTGCGCGCCGCGCAAAAGGCGCTCGGTCGAGACCTGCGTTTCGTTTTTCGGAATTTCCCGCTGACCGAAATGCACCCAGCCGCGGAACCAGCCGCCGAATTTGCAGAAAGTGCAGCTGTGCAAGGGAAATTTTGGCAAGCTCACGACGCGATCTTTGCTTGGTCGCGCCGCCACGGGCCCCCATCGCTCGGCCCCGATGCGTTTGCGGCGATCGCTCAGTCGCTCGAGCTCGACGGCGCGCAGCTCGAAGAGGACATCGAGAACCACCGCTACCTCGAGCGGATCCGCGATGACTTCAACGGCGGCGTACGCAGCGGCGTGAACGGCACCCCCAGCTTCTTCATCAACGGCACCCGCTTCGACGGCGGCGCCGACGAGCTCGCCGACGCACTGCGCGCCCTACTCTGAAGCCAACGATCCGCGTTCGCCTGTCGGAACAACGGGGCAGGGCGTTTCGATCCGACTGCCGGGAGTGGGGCGTTCGCGAGCCAGCAGCGCACCTCGCAGCGCGGGGAATTTCCCAGCCCATCCGTCTTCGAACTGCCCGGCGACGCTTCGCCAGCGAGACCGAAGTCGAATGAAGGTTCAGGTCGGTCGTGGTGCGTGAAAGTGCTCATGGCGTGGGTTGCGCTGCGCGGTGTGAGCGAGTCCAGCGCAGCTAGAAACACGGTTTGACCCGCAGCGGAGCCCTTATCCGGGCCCGATCTGAGCCGCTCGTTTCGGTTCGTACGGGCTTCGGCTGCTTAGGAAGGGTTCGACATGCGTGGTTACGCTGCGGCATCGATTTCATTGTTCATCGTTGGAGCCGTCATTGGCTGCGGCGGTGAGTCGGACCACGGGCCTTTCCTGGGGTCGAGCGGTGCTGGGGAGCAGGCGGGCACAGCAGGCAAGAACGGCAGTGCAGGCAAGGGCGGTGGAAGTGCGGCTGGTCACACCGGATCCGGCGACGCGGGTGCCGACCCAGCGATGGAGGGCGGCAGCGCCGGCTCCGACGAATCGATGGCGGGCGCCGATCCAGGCGTCAGCGGTGGCACAGGCGGGGCTGGTGACACTGGCGGCGGCGGTGGCACGGCGCCCGTGGTCACGGTTCCGGCCGCTCCGAGCGAGCTCGTGTTGCAGGTGCTGAATGGGAGCGCGGTGCATTTAGCCTGGACCGACAATGCCAAGAACGAGACCGAGTACGACGTGTACTGGTCGGCGACTTCAGACAAGCCGAGCACCCCCAACGCGACGCTCGCAGCAGATGCCGTAGAAGCGATCGCCGACGGACTCAGCGAAGGCCAAGAATACAATTTCTGGGTCGAGGCCAGCAATGCGGCTGGCCGCAGCGCAGCCATCACCGACCAGGCCACGCCCGTGCCCGTTCCTGCCCAGCCCAAGGATTTGTCGCTCGCCGCCGGGGCGAGCGACGTGGTCTTGAGCTGGACCGATGCGGCGACTACCGAAGTGGGCTACCGCGTTTACTTCGCCACCACGAACACACAACCCGCGGTGGCGCAGTACGAACTGCCTGCGAACAGCGTGCAGTTCACCGTGCCGGGTGCCGACATCACGTCCTACACGCCGTACTATTACTGGGTCGTCGCCTACAACGCGATCGGCAATAGCGCATCGGCAACCGGCTCCGCAACGACGGGCGTTCCGCCGGGCGGGCCCAGTAGCGTCAGTGTCGACACCGATGCCAGCGTCTGGAGCGTGCAAGCCACCTGGCTCGACAACTCCACCAACACGGCCAAGTACAACATCTATTGGTCGACCGACGACAACCAACCCGCGCTACCCGGCGCTACGGTGTCGGGCAACCAGTTCAGCTACAAGATGACTCAGAAGGAAGGCGATCAACTCTATCGCTTCTGGGTCCAGGCGGAGAATGCCATCGGTAAGAGCACTGCGATCAAGGGCATGACCAGCAAGAAGACCTATGATCTGGTGTGGACCGATCTTTATTACGACCTGACCACCAACACCGTCCGCCAAGCGATTCAAGACACGTTCGGCTTGCTCACCGACCCCGCACCGTCGGGCACGAACACTGCGCTTTGGGGTTACCACACCAGCGTGAAAGCGGTGAAAGGGGCCGCTTCGTCGCTCACTCCCGGGATCAACTGGAACCCGACCAACGACGGCATCGACACCACGCTCACGCAATACTTTTGGGCCGAAGCGCGCACCCCGATCGGCTCTCAATACTCGGTGCGCAGTTTGGTGCCGCCCACCCCGCTGGGCGGGCTCACCGCGACCGTAAACAATTTGACGATCGCGCTCTCGTGGCCTGCTTCGAGCAACGTGCAGACGTATCAGCTGTACCGAGCGACGGGCACGCCGTCGACGCCAGCGCTGTTCGCCGATGCCAAGCTGTATTCGTCGCCGACCACGGCCCCGACGGTTGCCTCGCCGATCACGCTCACCGATCTCAATCCGGGCACGCCGTACAGCTTCTGGGTGCGCGCTCTAGGCTCGGGTGTCAATGGCACGGGCTTCCCGACCGCGTTCGTCACCCAGACCGCCACCATCGCCGGAACCTATGTGGGGCCGAACTTGGCCATCGGTAAGACCGCGGTCGCTTCCAGCGCGACCACGAACGTGGCCAGCAACGCGATCGATGGCAACACCGGCACCCGTTGGCAAGCCAACCTCAACACCGCGAACGAATGGATCTACGTCAACCTCGGGGATGGGGTGACCGCCAACTTCACGCACGTGAAGCTGGTTTGGCAGAACGCCTACGCCAAGACGTTCGACATCGAGGTGTGCGCTGCCACGTGTGACGACAGCGATCCGACGAACCCCGCCAGCTGGGCCTGGCAGCTGGCGTACACCACGCCCAGCGCGCAAACGATCGCCGGCTTTCCGAACTACCAAGTCGTGCCGCTGACGACGCCCCTGACCGGCCAGTTCATCCGCATCAAAGCAAAAACGCTCGCCGGAACTTCCGCCGTGTCGCTGTACGAATTCGAAGTCTTCAGCGCGCCGTAGCTCGGCGTGCCGCGCAGGCTGGGGGCCACCCCCATCCCGTGCTATACGAAGGACAATGACGTACGAAGAGGCGAAGGCATGGTTCGAGTCGAACCAGGGTCAGATGATCGAATCGCGCGGTGTCGCGACGGTCACCGTCTCCGGCCGAAGCGTGCGCTTCTCGAGTAAAGCCCCCGAGCAAGACGAGTTCACGAAGGCCGTCTCGCGCCTGAAGCGGATCCTCACTTAGTTGGTCACTTCATCCGTCCAAACGGTGAAGGTCGTGAGCTTGGACTCACCGAACGAAGTACTGATGGCCACGTCCGCCGCGTCTCGACCGCGGCCGATCACGATTCGCCCGATGCGCGGGATGTTGTGGCGCGCGTCGAAGGTGTGCCACCTGCCGTCGAGGTAGGCTTCGAACCAGCCCGAGAAATCCATCGGCGCCGTTGAATGGGGAACACCGATGTCGCCCAGGTAGCCCGCGCAATAGCGGGCCGGGATGTTCATGCAGCGGCACAAGGTGATGGCCAGGTGCGCGAAGTCTCGGCACACGCCGGCGCGCTCTTGATAGGCCTCCCACGCCGTCTTGGTATTTCGTGCGTAGGCATAGCCGAAGGTCAGGTGGTTGTGCACGAAGTCACAGATTGCCTTCACACGGCCCCAGCCCTGGGGTGCGTTCTTGAATAGCTCCCAGGCCACGGGCGAGAGCCGATCCGTCTCGCAGTAGCGGCTGCCCAGCAGGAAGATCAAGGAATCGTGCGGGAGCGCGTCGACCGGTGTTTGGCGCGCGTCGAGGAAGACACTATCGGGGAGGCCGCTGTCGTTGACCAGCGCGTCGGCGGTGATGCGCGTGACGCCGGCCGGGGCGACGATGCGGGTGCACCAATTGCCGAAGAAATCACGGTACATCTCGACGGGAACCGATGGGCTGATCTTGAGACTATCAGCGGTGAGGATATCGGACACCCGCGTGTAGTGAATGCTCAGCATCAGCAACATCGGCGTTGGCTGCGGACACTCGAAGACCAGCTCGTAGCCAACTCGAATTTTCATGATGGTGCCTCGTAGTATGGACGAGAAACTCGCCCGCGAGTGTTTCTGTCAGATATCGTTTCGGCGAGATCACCAGCGTACGTCTGGCAACTGGCGGAACACGGTCCGAACGCCTTCGCTCCATTGACGACTGAGCGCAGAAAAGTCCGGATCTCCGGCTTCGAAGCGGCGCCGATACGTCAGCTTCAACTGATCGCGGTGGTATTGAACCAGGTCGATCGGCATCGCGACGCTCAGGTTGCTGCGCATGGTCGAATCGAACGAGACCAGCACGCACTTGCTGGCGTCCGCCAAGCTCGTGTCGGCGTTGATCACGCGATCGATGATGGGCTTGCCGTATTTCGCCTCACCGGTTTGAAAGAACTGCGTGCCGGTCCCCGCCTCCACGAAATTGCCCTCGGCGTAGGTGCGAAATAGCCGCGGCGCTTCGCCCTTGATTTGGCCGCCGATGATGAACGAAGCGTCGAATTTGAGGTCGCTACGTTCCAAGTGCGGGCGATCGCGATTGCCGACGTCACGAATCGCGTCGGAGACCACGGTCACGAAATCGAACATCGTGCGTGCGGTCCAGACGTTCGGCTTGCCGTCGTTCGCGGCGCCGCGCTGAGTCAAAATCGAGATCACCGCTTGCGTCCCAGCAAGATTGCCGGAGCTGAGCAGCACGATCGCGCGATCGCCTGGACGCTCGAACACGCTCATCTTGCAAAACTGGGCAAAATTGTCCACGCCCGCGTGGGTGCGCGAATCCGATGCCAGCACGATCCCCTCTTTGAGCAGGATCCCTACGCAATACGTCATGTCACTCCTCCTTCCTCGAGAGAAAGAGGAACGTAACACCGATCGCTACCAAGCGATCGCCTTTGCGTCGCGAAAGAAACCGCCTTGCGCCTTGCGCGCAGAATCCCCGGCCAGCGTCGCGGCCCAGACGATGCCGCTCGCTCCTTGTTCCAAGCTGCGCGGTGCGGAGCTGCCACCCATGCGGGTCTTCACCCAGCCGGGGCAAACTGCGTTCACGCGCCGCGAACCCGCCCCGATTTCCCGCGCCAGCACGCGCGTGAAGGCATTGAGGAGCGCCTTCGAGACACTGTACGCGTTGCTCGGGAAACCCGCCGCGGTGTGATTGCCCGTGCTGACTGCGCTCACGAACTCTGCGGCCAACTCCTCCACTTGGGCGCGAGTCAACTCCGCGTTCAAAAAGCGTTTTTGCAAACCAGCGGAAAAGTGAGAAAGCTCTCCCATTCCGCTCGAAACCATCACGATGTTTGCGGCCGGCGAAAGCCGCGGCCACAGCGCGTCCGTCACCCGCACTGCGCCACGGTAATTGGCGTCGAGCGTCTGAGCCGCTACTCGTGCGTCGAAACCATTGAAGCTTGCGCCTGCATTGTTGACCAATGCGTCGATCGGCGGCTCGCCCACCATGCGTGCGGCGAACGCAGCAACTAGCGCATGATTGGTGACATCGAGCGACGCTGCTTGCACTTCCAACTGCTGCGCGCGTAGCGTGACAGCGGCCTGCTCGGCGAGCTGCGCGTCGCGGCCCGTCAACCACACGCGATACCCGCGCATAGCGAGTTCGCGAGCGGTCTCGAGGCCGAGCCCGCGGTTCGCTCCCGTAACGACTGCAACCGGCATGGGTCAATCTTTGTGACCAGATTGCCGATGTGCAAGCAGCCACTGAGGCGATTTAGCGCCCAATCAGCTTGAGCCCGAAAAATATCAGCACCGCGCCGCCCAGACCACCGCCGAACAACAAGTACAGCAGTGACCAACCAGCAGCGAGAACGGGCGGGGCAGCAACGATGGCTTCGGTTAACATGGCGAACTCCTGATAGTGGTAAAAAATCGAGGCCCGCACCGTGAAGCGTGCGACTCTCGATTTCGGATCAAAGCAAGGAGTCTGCCAACCGTTGCGCATCGAAGCTGAACCGCGCGCCGCTTCGAGCCAAGCGGCGCCGCTTGCATCACTGGGGCATACGGCCGCGCTGGTGGGGGTGATGCTTGCGGTCGCCATTGCTGGCACTGTGCTGCAGCACGCGGGCGCGCCAGTGGCCTCGCCCAGCGCGCCCACGAGTCCGGCGGTCTCGCGCATCTGGAGCCAATATCTGCCGCTTTTGCTGGTGAACGGGCTGCTCCTGCTGTACGTGGCGCGGTTGTTTCGCCCGCACAACGCCTTGCCCGAACTCTTGGGTCGAACTTGGCGCCGTCCGGCCGACGCTCTGACCGATCTGCTCGCTGCCGCGTTGGCATTCACGCTGATCGTCGCGCTCGAAGCGCTGATGCGCCCGTGGTTCACGGGGCGGAACGCCGCGGTCTCGGCCCTGCTACCGAGCACGGAGGCCGAGCGCCTCACTTGGATGCTCGTGGCCTCGAGCATCGGCTTCTGCGAAGAGGTCGTGTACCGGGGCTACCTTCAGATTCAACTCGGCGCGTTCACGCGGAGCCCAGCTTGGGGACTCGTGCTCCAGGCGCTGCTGTTTGGTTTGGCGCACCTCGAGCAAGGCCCCGGTGCCGCTTTGCGAATCGGTGCATACGGCTTGATCTTAGGCGTACTCGCTCGGCAGCGCTCGAGCTTGATGCCGGGGATCCTGTGCCATATGGCCATCGATCTCGCGAGTGGGCTGCTGCGCTAGTCGCCAGATCTTGACGAGAAACCGGAAGCTGACATACTAGGGCCTCCGATGTCGCTCCGCGCTACCCGTCGTTTCGCTCGCCGCGCCGCTATTTGCGGCGGGCGCGCGATGCCGTAGCGGTCTCCTCGACACCGGCTTTTTCGCGCAACCGCCCGCAACTGGGTGGTGATGTCGCGTTCGACACGGCGAGCCACCCGAAAGGATAGCCACCGTGACTTCGACCTCGAATCCCCCGCATTTGCAGCTGAACTCTCAACTTTCCCGTGCTCCTTCGCTGACCGGGCTGCTCGCTGCCCAAGCGCAGCTGATGTCGGTCGCTGAGCGCCCGCCGCGGATCATGGTGCGCGGTAGCGGTTCGTATTTGTGGGACCACGAAGGCATGCGCTATTTGGACTTCGTTCAGGGTTGGGCGGTGAACGCCCTCGGGCACGCGCCTGCGGAGATTTCGGCCGCGCTCGCGGCACAAGCTCAGACGCTGATTAGCGCGAGCCCCGCGTTCCACAACGGGCCGCAGTTGAGCTTTGCGCGCGAGCTCACCAGCGCGGCGGGCTTGGCGCAGGTCCACTTCACGAGCAGCGGCGCGGAGGCCAACGAAGCGGCGCTCAAGCTGGCGCGCAAATGGGGGCGCCTGCATCGCGGCGGCGCGCACCAGATCATCACCACCTTGGGCAGCTTTCATGGGCGCACGCTTTCGTTGATGGCCGCCAGTGGAAAGCCCGGTTGGGACGCGCTGTTTCCGCCCGTCATGCCCGGTTTCGTGAAGGTACCGTACGCCGATATGCCCGCCGTCGAGTCGCGGGTCGGGCCAGAAACCGTGGCCGTGATGGTCGAACCGATCCAAGGCGAAGCGGGGGTGATCGTGCCGCCCGACGGCTATTTGCGCGAGTTGCGCCGTGTGTGCGACGCGCACGGGCTGCTCTTGATTTGCGACGAGGTGCAAACCGGCATGGGGCGCACGGGCCGCTTGTTCGCATTCGAGCGTGAAGGGATCAGGCCCGACATCCTCACGCTCGGAAAAGGGCTCGGGGGCGGGGTGCCGATCTCGGCTGTGCTGGCCAACGAACGAGCCAGCTGCTTCGTGCCGGGCGATCAGGGCGGTACGTACAATGGCAATCCACTGATGGTCGCGGTGGCTCATAGCGTCTTCGAGCAGGTCTCCCGCCCGGAATTCCTCGAGAAAGTGCGGGCCCGCGGCCGCTACCTCGAACAGCGCCTCGCTCGGTTGTGCGCCTCTCGCGGAATCGGCTTGCGCGGCCGCGGGCTATTGTGGGCGTTGGTGCTGCCAGACGAGAGCGCAGAAGCGATCGTCGCCCGTTGCTTCAGCGCAGGTCTGTTGATCAACGCGCCCCGCCCGAACCTGCTGCGCTTGATGCCGTCGCTCCGCGTCAGCGAATCGGAGATCGACGAGTTTGCCAGTTTGCTGGACGGCGCTCTGGCGCCAGGCTGATGGAACTCGTCAATCGCTCGGCTTGAAACGGTAGCCGACGCGCTGCGCGGTCAGCAGCATCTCCGGGCGAGTCGGATCTTTCTCCAACTTGTCCCGGAGTTGCTTCATGAATACCCGCAAATAGTGCACCTCGCTGACGCGCGAGGGGCCCCAAACTTCACGCAGCAGGGTGCGATAGGTGATCACGCGCCCGGGCTGGCGCACCAGCACGGCCAGCAGCTTGTATTGCTTGGAGGTGAGCACCACTTTTTGGCCGTCGAGCGAAACTTCGTGGGTCATGAAATCCACGCGCAGGCGGCCGTTGAAGAACGACTCCGAGGGCTTGGCGATGTGCGGCGCGTAGCGCAATGCGGCGCGCACGCGAGCCATCAGTTCGGCTTCTCGGAACGGCTTGGTCACGTAGTCATTGGCTCCTGCATCGAGCGCTTCCACCTGCTCTGCCTCTGCTTCGCGCGCGGAGATGACGATGATCGGCACTTGCTGAGTACGCCGCAAAATGCGCGTCACCTCGACGCCATCACGATCGGGTAGACCGAGATCCAGGAGCACCAGGTTCGGCGCACGTAGCGAGGCTTGGTACAAGCCGTCTTCGGCGGTTGCGGCCTCCAACGTCGCGTAGCCCTGATCGCGGAGCGCGACGCACAAGGTCCGCCGCATGGCGGTCTCGTCTTCGATGGTCAAGATCAACGGTTGCAAACTCATCAGTCGTCTTCCAATTCGCGCGTCAGCGTTGCTCGGGGTAGCGTGAATTCCACGGTGGCGCCACCACCCGGCGTCTCCAATGCTCGAATCCGTCCGTGATGCGCGACGATCGCCGCCCGACAGATCGTCAGGCCGAGCCCCGCGCCTCCGTCTCGCTTCGAGCCACTGCCGCGAAAGAACTTCTCGAACACCTTTTGGCGCTCCTCGAGGCGAATACCAGGTCCGTGATCGATTACACGCACCAGCACTCCCGCCTCGCCCGCGTCGTGCGCCTCGACTTCGATGGGCGAGCCGCTCGGAGCATAGCGCAGCGCATTTTCGAGCAGATTGATCAGCGCTTGCTCGATCAGAATCGCGTCCACGTCCACCGCGGGAAGCTCGCTCGGCAAGCGGACGCCGATGCGAGCGGAAGCGCTCGGATGCGAGAGCGCGCGAATCGAGTTGTCGATCAGCTCAGCCATGTCCTCCGGCAAACGCTGCAGTGCGAGCTCTCCGGATTCGAGCTTGGTCATCGACAACAAGTTGGCGACCAAGCGATTCAACCGCTCGGACTCATCGACGATCGTGCGCATCAAATCACGACGCACGTCCTCGTCGAGCTGAGAGTCTGCGCGGGCAGCGGTGCTGGCCGCGGTGAGAATGGCGGCCAGCGGATTGCGTAGGTCGTGCGACACGGCCGCCAAGAGCGAGCTTCGGGTGCGCTCGGTTTCGGCCTGCAACTCGGCGCGATGCGTGGCGCTCGAGAGCAGCAAGCGCTCGACGACGCCGGCCAATTGCGACGCGCACGACAGCAGCAATTGCTGTCCGCCGATGTCGGCGAAATGCTTGTTGCTGCGCAAGGCCAAACCGAGCAAGCCAACGCTGCGGTGCGCGCCGTTCAACGTGAGCCACAAGTTGAGCCCGGAAACGGCCGAATCCTGCACCAATTCGCCCTTTTTCCAGGCGGCGAGCGCGAGCTTGCGCTCCGCGTCGGAGTCCAACGCCAGCTCGTCGGTGGGCAACGCGGATTGGCTCGATTGCAGCGCGACGTGCACGCGCGCATCGAACAGCTTGGCTAGGCGTCGCTCGGCGAACGAGCTCAGTTGCTGTAGGGAATGCACCTGCGACAATGCTTGGCTGAAGCCATAGAGGGCATTGGCGAAAGCCTCACTGCGTTGTGCCGTCTCGCGCTCTTTGCGCAAGCCTTGATTCAAACCGCTGATCACGCCCGCGACGACGACCATGCCGACGAAGGTGAGAACGCTGCCCGCATCTGGCCAACTCAACTCCAGCAAGGGCGGGATGAAGAAGAAGTCGAAGCTGAGTACGCTGATCACGGCCGCGAACAGCGAAGGCCCGGGCGCGCAGCGCGCGGCGATCGCCACCACACCGAGCAAGTACACGATCACGAAGTCCGCGAGCTGCGCCCAGGGAGTGATCATTTGGCAGATCAGTGAGCTTGCCGCCGCGACCGGTATCGCCAACGCATAGTGCGTGAGCGGCGCGGTGCTGAGCCAACCTCGACCATCGATACGGGGCCAGATGCGACGCTCCTCACGCGCGGGGGCGTGAAGAGAGGGGGCGCTCCGGTCCATATGGTTTATTTATGCCAACGCCCCTGGCGAGCGCCAATCTCAAGTTCTCGACGCAAGAATATAAGCAGCTCACCGTGGCCGATTTTACTGGCCCCTTATTATTGCGAAACATTGCAGAAATAATTAATCCAGAGGGCGGGGCGGCACTCGGTATTTTGCCCCGTCACAAACCCGAATGTCCGCGGGGGTTCGGGTCTAAATGCCACTCACGATCACACGTGAGATCTCATGGGTGGCGGCGCAGCGCGTCGCGATCGAGACGAAAGAAAATCTATCATTTTGGCTCGAACAACGAGCTGAACGGGAATTCCAGACGAAACCTTGAGCCGGCTACTCCATCGCGAGTCCCAGGCTTCGCGCCTTCATGCGTGCCCTCGTACAGGAGAACCCTAATGTTTGAGAACCTTCTGGCCCGATATCGACAGCCAGGCCGGCAAAAGCTGTTCTGGACCATCCTAGCCGCCAAGCTTCTTGGCGTCGTGGCCCTCTTTGCAATCGTCAAAGGTGTCAGCTTCTACTTCGCAACACCAGCGCTGGCTGACGACGCGGCCGCTGCCCCCCCCGCTTACGTCAATCCGCTGAACACGATGTGGACGCTGGTCGCGGCCTTCTTGGTGTTCTTCATGCAGGCCGGCTTCATGATGCTCGAAGCGGGCTTTGCTCGCACTCGCGAGACAGTCAACATCTTGCTCGAAGGTATCGTCGATACCTGCTTGTGCGGCATCTTGTTCTGGGCCTGGGGCTTTGCTTTCATGTTCGGTGCTGGCAACGGCTTCATCGGCAAGCAGTTCTTCTTCTTGCATAGCACGCCAGAGACTTTTGGAACCTCGGGCGTGGCGATGCTGGCCTTCTTCTTGTTCCAGTTCGCCTTCGCGGATACCTGCAGCACGATCACCTCGGGCGCCATGGTTGGGCGCACCGGCTTCGTGGGCGATCTCCTGTATAGCTTCGGCGTGAGCGGTTTCATCTACCCGATCCTCGGTCACTGGGCGTGGGGTCCGGATGGCTGGCTGAACACCATTCACCCCGTGCCGTTCCACGATTTCGCTGGTTCGACCGTGGTGCACACCATCGGTGGCTTCGTCGCTCTCACCGGTGCGATTGCCCTCGGTCCGCGCCTCGGCCGCAAGTTCAAGCGCGATGGTGGGAGCATGCCGCCCGGTCACGACATGACCATCGCCGCGGTCGGCGGCGTGATCTTGTGGTTCGGCTGGTACGGGTTCAACCCGGGCAGCACGCTTTCGGCGATGGACATGCAGGGTTGCGGCCGCGTTGCCGCGAACACCACGCTTGCCGCCGCTGCCGGGGCTCTGTCCACCCTGTTCTTCGTTCTTCCGCGCAACAAGGTCTGGGATTGCGGCATGACGGTGAACGGCTTCCTCGCCGGTCTCGTGGCGATCACTTGCCCCTGTTACTGGGTGTCACCGTTCGGCGCGATTTGCATCGGCGCGATCGCCGGCGTGGTCGTGGTGCTCGGCATCGACCTGGTGGAGTACCTGCGCGTCGACGACCCGGTCGGCGCAGTCGCGGTGCACGGCGTGTGCGGCATCTTTGGCACGCTGAGCCTGGGCTTGTTCGCGACCGGCGAATACGGCGCGCCGACGCCGCTCGGTGCCGACAATTCCGCGGGCGCCGTGGTGACCGGCCTGTTCTACGGCGGCGGCGCCAATCAGTTGATCGCTCAGGCGATCGGGAGCGCCGCGGTCACCGCCGCCACCTTCGCCTGTGGCATGGCGCTGATGTACGCGGTCAAGGCGACGGGCACTCTGCGCGTCTCCAAAGAAGGCGAGCTCGAAGGGCTCGACATCCACGAACACGGCGGTCCGGCGTACCCGGAACTTTTGGGCGGCCTCTCGGGCTACACTGGCACCGCCAGTGAAGAGTCCTCCGCAGCCCACATCGTGGCGGCGGCCAAGTGAGCCTGGTCCTTCAGTCGTAAATCGACACGCAGCCCGGGACTCCCTGGTGGATCATGGCGGGTGCGCTACAAGGCGCACCCGCCGTGAGCCTTTTGTGAGTGCTCAGTCGAGCAGCGCGGGATCCGGGTCCGCGTCAGTCGCAACCGCAGCCGGCTTGCAGGCCGACCAGCTCCATCGCGTCGCCGCAGTCGAGCGAGGTCTCGGTGTAGAGGGTGCGGGCTGCGGAGCGGAGCGCGGACTTGCGCTGATCCAGCGGGGCGGCGCTGACGGCACGTAGGGCCTCACGCGCTTTGACCGGAACGGCTTCACTGTGGATGAGCAGGGGAGCTAGGGAAAATGCCATGGTCGTTCGTCTTTCGGGGTGCGCCGATGATGGCGAGCGGGTCGTTAGCGAAACCCGGCACCTGGAACGTGTGGCCATAGTTTCTCCTGTCAAGCGACTTTCTTTTTAGAACCTACTTTCTTTTGGAAAGCCCAGTGGCTAAACTCGGGCCATGGCCAAGACGGTCGACTGCCAGTGTCAGGCATTCCAGCTCGCCGCTGATGTTCTCGGTCGCCCGTGGAGCGCGCTGATCCTCACGGCATTGCAGGCCGGCCCACGGCGTTTTGGTGAATTGGGTGATACTGCTGCCGGGCTCGGCACCAAAGTCCTGTCTGCGCGCTTGAAGGAGCTGGAGGCCCGCGGCCTCGTGCAGCGCCATGTCGAGCCGGGTCCCCCAGTGCGCGTGTCGTACGAGTTGACCGATCAGGGGCGCGGATTCGGGCACGTCGCGGAGGCCATTCAGCGTTGGGGGCGTGAGCTCACCCAGCCCAAGGCACGCGCGCGGCGCGCGTGAGCGCTGCCCGTTCGCTCCCTCGTGGCGCCCGCGATTTCGGTGCTGGTCCCGGCGTACAACGCCCAGCAAACCCTCGCGTCCGCATTGCAAAGCGTGCAGCGGCAATCAGAGGCCGATTGGGAGTGCATCGTCGTCGACGATGGCTCGTCCGATCGCACCCCTGAAATCGTAGCAGCGTACGCTCGTCGGGATCCGCGTGTGCGGCTGATCGAGCGGCGTCATGGTGGCATCGTGGCCGCGTTGCAAGCTGGGCTCGCCGCGTGCCGCGCACCGCTGATCGCTCGCATGGATGCCGATGACTTGATGTCGCGCCGCCGGCTCGAGCTTCAGCGCGGCGCGCTCGAGCACAGCCCGGACCTGGCCGCGGTTGGCTGCCACGTGCGGCTCTTCCCGCGTGCAACCCTGCGCGAGCGCCGGGTTGGTTACGAGCAGTGGCTCGCTTCGATCAGCACGCCGGAGCAGGTCGCGCGCGAGGCCTTCGTGGAATGCCCGATTGCGCACCCTACGCTCTCGATCCGGCGCTCGGTGCTGCTCGAATTCGGCTATCGAGATCGCGGTTGGCCGGAGGACTACGACCTGGTGCTGCGGCTTTTACAGGGCCGCCAGCGCATCGGCGTCGTGCCGCGGAGACTGCTGCATTGGCGCGATAGCGCATCGCGGCTGTCACGGGTCTCCGAGCGTTACTCGATCGCGGCATTCGTAGCATGTAAGGCGGAGTTTTTGGCCAACGGTTTCCTCGCCGGCTGCGATCGCTATCTGCTGTGGGGCTTCGGCGACACCGGCAAATCACTGTCGAACGCGCTCGCGCAGCGCGGCAAGCTTCCGGACGCGATCATCGAGCTGCATCCGGGGCGCATCGGGCAGCTGATCCGAGGTGTCCCCGTCGTTGCGCCCAGTGCGCTGCCTCGCTTGCGGCCTCGACCGCTGATCGTATCCGTTGCGGGTACTGGCCCGCGCTCCGAGATCCGCCAGGCGCTGACGGCTATGGGCTTCCGCGAATTGCGTGACTACGTGTGTGCCGCGTGAACCGTGGCAGAGCGTGCTACAAGGCTCACGTGGCGCCGCTTAGCCTCGGGCTTCGACTGCTGGGCTTGCTGAGCGGAATGGCGCTCGCTCTGACCCTCGCCGTGGTTGCTGCGCACTACTACGCCCCGCCCAATCTGAACGGCGCTTCGCACAGCGACCTCTGGCTCGAGCGAGACTTCTGCTTTGCCGCCGCGTCGAGCCTGGTCGCCGTCGGGGTCGGACTTCTCGCGGGCAGGGCACTTGCCCACGTGCGAGTGTTCGGTGCCGTTCTCGTGCGCACACTGGTTTGGTTCGGTCTCACGATTGTAGTGGGCGCCGCCTGGGCAGGCCCGGTCTCCCTCTTGGCGCTGTTGATCGCGCCGAGCCACGCCTTTGCCCTCTTGCGCCTGGTCGCCCTCGGCCGAGCATGGCGTGCTGAGCGCCTCTGGCGGGCTTAGGCCAGCTGCCGCCCAGCGCCGAGCCAAGCGGCAAACGTGTCGCAAATCAAGCGAAGAAAACCGAGCCCCGCCGTTGCCTCGTGCGTTGGCGAACGCGGCCGAGCGTGATTCTGTCCGACCCGGTTGCGGCGTGCTCTGCACCGTGGCACTCGGCTGCGGTCGCAATGACCAGCATGAATAACACTCCTTCTTTGGTCGAACCGGTCTCACTGCAACCGCTGCGTCGTGAAGGGGACGCGTATGTGGGTGACAACGGTCAGCGCTACGAAATCGAGGGACGTATCGTGCGCGTGCTACGCAATGTGAACCCAGAGTTAGCGCGTGAACTCGAGTCGCAAGCAATTGCCGCCGACGACTACGGCGATCCGCGTTTTTTGATGCCGCGTTACGAGCGCGACATGGCCGAGTTGGCGTTGGTTCGGCTTTTCGGCGGTCAAGCTCCGAAAGGTGACGTGCTCGACGCTGGTTGTGGCATTGGCATCCTGGGTCGGCTATTCCCCGACATGGGTTTGGTGGGGCTCGACGCCTCGGTGGATTTGTTGCGTCGAGTCGCTACTGGCTATCGCTTACTCGTCGAAGCGAGCGCCGAGTCTTTGCCCTTCCCCGATCGTTCCTTCGACGTCGTGGTCGCGTTGAACATGTTGCATCACGTCATCGATCCGGCGCAGGCCGTGCGTGAGTTTGCGCGCGTCTTGCGTCCCGGAGGGTCGTTGGTCGCCGTCGACCCGCGCAAAGTGTGGCCCGTGGAAGTAGCGAAGCGTGTCTTGCGAGGCAATGACCAGAGCTTTGCGCCGACGCACAAGGCGTTCGGCGTCCAGGAATATGCTTCGCTCATCGAGCGGCAGGGGCTATTTCAGATCGACGAATCGCAGCGTGTGGGCCTGCTGACCTTGCTGGCCGTGGGTGGGCTCGACGCTACCAAGCTATCGTTCAAGATCGATGATCGCGATCGCCTGGTGAACTATCTGCGTGGCGCCGATCAAATGCTGTTCAAGGTGCCGGGTGTCTCGAAGCTCGGGTTGAACCTGGCCGTGCGTGCTCGGCGTGCCGCCAGTTGAGCCTGGTCGACGCTGAGGCCTTGACACCCCAAACGCGGGCGAGCTATGCCCCTCCCGCGGGCGGCGTGCAGCATTGAGTCGCTACCGACCTTCCTCCTGGGGGAGCGCGTCGTGCGATTGGGATGTGAACCTGAAACTACTCGCCTTCGGGACAAGGCATCGAGCCGAGGCTGGTGCTATCCAATGATGAGCGGCGGATGACGACAGCTGGGAGCAACGAACCTTTGCCTGGAACCGGGGCTGCGTCGCCCTCCAAGTGGTCCCGTGCACTCGGGATCCTGAAGCGCGTTCGCGCTTGGCTCGTTCCCGTCGTGGTGCTGGGCGGGCTCGGCTATTTCGCGAGCCTCGTTCAGGCGCAGTCGCCGATCCAGCATTGGTTCATTTGGCGGTACATTTCGTATTGGGCCGTCGCGCTGATCTGGATGGCGGCTTGCTTCAGCGCGGGTCAGGCGATCTTGCATCGCGTTTTGCGCTCTCCGTTGCCGGTCCTCGAGCAGGTGGCGCTGAGCTTCGCGCTCGGCGTGCTCGGCTTTTTCATGCTGATGTTCGTCGGTGGGCTGGCCAGGCTCTACGGGTCAGTGTTCTTCTGCGCCCTACCACTGGTCATGCTCGCCAGTGGCGCGCGGCCGAGCTTCTTTTATCTGCGACGCTTGCGTCGTGGTCTGAAGCGTGCCCGTGCGCAGAAGCCCATCTCGCTGGGATTGTGGAGCGCCGGAGCGTGGGGCATCGGGTTACTCGCGCTGTTCTTGTTTTATCTGCCTGCTCTGGCGCCGGGACACATCGGCTACGACTCGTCTTGGTATCACTTGCCGATTGGCGAGCACTACGCGCGGCTCGGCCGAATCGAGAAGTTTCCCGAGGGCTGGTATCCCGGTGCAATGCCGCACTTGGCGAGCATCGTTTACTGCTTCGCTTTTTTGCTCCCGCATGGTCACTTGTTCGATTATGTCGAGCTCTGCGCGCACTTCGAGTTCGCTGTTACGCTGATGATGCTGCCGAGTATCCCGGCACTCGTCCGGCGCTTGGCTCCAGGCGCACGCGCGCACGCGAGTTGGGTCGCGTTCTTCGCGTTTCCAGGGGTCTTTTGGTATGATTTGATCTTCGGCGGTGATCAGTTTTCGGCGCTCTGGTGCGCGCCGATTTGCCTGACCTTGCTCAGGGCTCTGCCCACGCTCGACCGCCGGCATGGGCTGCTCCTGGCGTCGATGATCGCCGGCGAGGCACTGACCAAGTACAGCGCGAGCGGGATCCTGGTGGGCCCCGCGCTGGCAATCGGCTTGCGCGTTCTCTGGCTGGGGCTGAAGGCGCTCATTCAACGACGGTCGCTTGCTATAGCCAGCCGCTCCCTCGTCGATGGGGCACGCATCGGCGGAGCCGTGCTGCTGCTCACGACGCCGTTTTGGGCAAAGAATTGGATTTGGTACGGTGATCCGTTCTACCCGGTTCTGCACAAATATTTCCATGGCCGCCCCTGGTCACCAGACGCCGCCATATTCTTTCACGACTACACCCTCGAGCTTTTGACCTGGCAACCGAAGCCGGGTTGGGCAGGTCTGAAGGAGTCGGTTGAGTCGGCGTACAAACATGCGTTGGTGCCGGCTGACTTTTCGGCCGTGCCTCTGCGAGGCGCACTGTTCAGCTTGATGTGCGCCAGCTTGCCGTTTCTGCGCGCACCCTGGCGCCTTTGGTGCATTGCCGGCGTTCTACACGTCGCCGTCGTGGCCTGGTACATTCAGCTGCACCAAGACCGCTATTTGATCGCGTTCATGCCCGGCATGGCGGCCGTGGCGGTGGCTGCGGCGGTTCTCGCCTGGCGCACCTCACTGGCCGCGCGGTTGTCGGTGGTCGCACTGTTCGCGTTCCACACGGTCTGCTGTTTGAGCATCTTTTCGCTGGATGCCCCGATATCCTACTATCGCGGTCTACTCGAGTTCATCGTCGCTGCTCGGGGCGGAGCTGAGGACGCTGGTTTGTGGGGGTTGGCACGTTGGGAGCGGATCGGCAAAGAGATCCCGAACGGCTCGAAGGTGCTCGCGCATGGCATGCACGGGCATACGGGCGTCGCCCATCCGTCGGTCTCCGACTATCCCCGCCTTCAGGGTGGGATCAGCTATGGCCGATTGAATTCGCCACGAGCCATTTTCGACAAGCTTCGCGGTATGGGTATCACGCACCTGATCTGGGAGCAGAACTGGGGCGATGATAGCATCGCCGGGGATCTGCGCTTTCTCGAGTTTGCGACTAAGTATACGGCGCCGCGCCAGCTGGAGGGGTTGTGGCTCGGAACGATGCCGACCACGCCCCCAAACGACGCAAGCACGAGCGAACTGATCGCCTACATGGGCTGTGACGGCCAATACGCCCCGGGCCTGTACGAGTTCTCGACCATGACTATCCCGAACCCGCGCAGCCAGCCCCGGCCGCCCTATCCGAGTCCGCTCGAATCGTTCACGGCGCAGACCGAGGATGCGGCGCTGCGGCGGGCGCACTACGCCGTGCTCGCGGCCCGCTGTGGATTCAGCGAGACCGCGCTCTTGCGGAGAGAGTTCGTCTCGATCGGCGCGCGCGGCGAAAATTCGCTCTTTGCGCGCAAAGATCGCTAGTGACCCGTTTCCTCAGCTGAGGCCCCTCGCGGAGGTCTCGCGGGTGCCCGTCTCGCTGATACGCGCGACAGGCGCGAGTGAGTGACTCGCGGGTTCCACTGCTTCTTCGAAGGTCACGTCAATCTGGATCGGGCCTAGGCGCTCGGTAATCTTCGATTTTAACTCAGCGAGCGTCGATTCCGAGTAGCGCGGGGCTTTTTCGAGCACGAGCTGCAGCCGCTCCAACGACTGCGGCACGACGCGAAACCGACGTACGGCATAGCCGTATTGAGCGAACAGGGCCGAGAAGAAACCGAGCGGGACACGTCTGCCCGTTGGGCCAGAAATAGTGCCGCCCGGGCGGCCACTTACTGCACCGATGCGCGGCAGGCCACGGGCGTTGGGAAAGGAACTATCGGCGCCCAGCGCGATGGCGTAATCGCCGGTTGCGTAGCGAATGAACGGCATACAGCGGTTGCTCAAGTCGGTGATCACCAGCTCAGCTCGTTCGCCCGGGCGTGCCGGGCGCCCGTTCACCAGCAATTCGACGATGTAGCCCTCTGCTGCGACGAGCAGCCCATCGTGTGTTTCCGTTTCGCATGCGACGTCCGCAAACTCACCGCTGTTGTATAGACTGAAGGCTGAGCAGCCAAAGGCCGTCTCGATGGTCTTGCGTGTGCTCGGCGTTAGCTCTTGACCGTAGCAAAGCACCGCTTTCGCGCGGAGGCCGGTGTTGCCCTGTTGGACGATGTGCTCCGCGAGCGTGGTCAGCACTTCGGTCGCACCCTCGACCAAGACAGGCCGTCGCTTCGACATGGCACGCTCGCTTGCCTGAAGGGTCGCGTCGTCCAGGCTGAATCCGGGCAAGAGTAGGCGATTGGCGAGTCGAGCGTCAGCGTGTACGCGGGTTGCTTGTGCCTGCGAAAGGCCGAGGCCCTCGTTCCAGAAGCGCGCCGTCGGCTGGCCGTAACGGTAGCCCGTCCAGTCTCGAAAACGAAGCGCTGCTCCCCAGCGGAACTCGAGCGCGCCGGGATCGGCAAAAGCCACGAAAGGTTCGTTGTTCCTGCCGGAAAAGGTCGTCTTCAGCAAGTCGCCTTGCGATACGCCTTCCTGCATGATGTCGAAATATTGATGCTGGCGGACATCCGCCTTGGTCAAAATCGGAAGTCGGGCGAGGTCGCCTTGGGTGCGGATGTCTTCAGGATGCAGACGCAGCTCCTGCATCCTCGCGCGGTAGTAGGGAACGCTGCGATAGACGTGTCGCACCAAACGGCGCAGCTTCTCGTCTTGCAGATCCGCAATCTGTTCGGGTGAGAGCCACTGCGTCCCGCTGAGCGTCTCGTAATAACCCTCCGCGCTGCGAGCGCGGATCGCGTGAGTGCGTGGTAAGGCAGCGACGGCTGCACGAAACCGTGCCGGGCTGTAACGCCGAGAGGGCGGCTCATCGAGGCTCTCGCCAGCCTTCTGCAGGAAATTACGAGCCAAATCGTGGGGCTCTGTCTTGACTCGGTACTCCCACAGGGCCGCTCCGACGTCGACCAGGCAGCGCGCCGCTGCTCGATAGGCCCGGCCCTCGAGGAACGATTGGCCTTGCTTGCGATCCTCGAAGACGGTTTCGATCTCGCGATATGAATAGCCCTTCATGTGTGCCGCCACCATGATGAAGGACTGCCAGTAGCCGTAGCTGCCCTTGTAGGTGAGTAGGTCCTCAATCACCTCCCGGGCGCAGCAGACGAAGCCGGATTTGTTGTCGCGCAGTGACATCCCAAACGCCGTGTTCAGGATGGTATTGAAGCCACGGGACATCGAATAGCGGGGCCCGCGCTCCCGACCTACCGCGCTTCGCCAACCCTGCACGATATCCACACTGTAATCGAGCAAGGTACGGTAGAGCCGCAGAATGTCTTCCGGCTGGTACTGCAAGTCCGCGTCGATGATCGCCACGTGAGCGCCGCGCGCCGCCGCAACGCCCGTGCGCCAGGCCCTGGCCATGCCGCGATTCACACGATGAAATGCGCCAACCACTCGCGCGTCGGCCTGTGAGTGCTCGCGGATGACGCGCGCTGTGTTGTCCGACGATGCGTCGTCGACGAGCACCAACTCGCCGCGCAGACCGCTCGTGTCGAACATGTGCAAGACTCGCTGGGAGAGCTCGGGAATGTTCAATTCCTCGTTGTAGCAAGGCACGACGACCGAAAGATCCAAGCTTGGCGCTCGTTGCCGCTGGCTCTCGGGAAAACCGCTGGGGCTCGTGCTCATCACAGGCCGTGTGCTTTCTGCTTCGAAGTGCTGGCGAGTCTGAGCTGCATCGCTAGGCTTTGCGCGCCCGGACGCTGATTCCGGACTCTTGAATATCCATGTGCTCGATGCTGAGCTGCTCTTCCTTGCACCACTGCTCGACCTCTTCCTTGGTGTGCCGGTGAGCGTGCAACGGATGATACCAGTCGAAGTTCGTGATCACGTTGGAGTCCCAGTCCATCGTGTCGTTCCAATAGCATTTGAACATGTTCCAGTAGATGAAACGCTGCAGATCTTGCTTGCCGGCCTGGATGCCCAAAATTGGAATGTCTTCCGGCACATCGATGGTGATTTTCATATCGCTCAGCGCTTTGCCGAATTTGGTGATCGCCTCCGACACCTTCAGGCACTCTTCGGGGCTCATGTGCACGGTTTGCGCGCGAATGTGATCGTCGCAGAACTCCCGCACGGGCCCCTTCTTCTTGTACACGTAGAAGCAGATGTGCCCGCCCGAAGCCAAACGAGTCACGAGGTGACGCAGGGAGTCACGTGTGCTTGGCGTGTGATGGATGACCTGGTCGCAGCCAATGAAGTCGAAGAAACCTTCGGCGAATGGTAGGCGTGTGAGGTCTCCTTGGACGAAGTTCAGATTCGAGATCTTACCTAGGTCCGCGTAGGCGGTACGCACGCCGTAGCTGATGTCGAGCCCAAAAATGTTGGCTTTGGTGTTCCGCGCGTACATCTCTGCGTCTCGGCCGTGCGCGGTACCTGCATCCAAAATGCGCGTCTTGCTCGCGAGGAACTCGGCCAACTTGGCCTCCGTTCCGAAGCCGTAGCGATCGAGGTACCACTGCAGGTAATGGCCCAGCGTCGAGCTGCGATAGCTGGTTGCGCGCTGCCACTTCCAAGAGAAGCTGTCGACCGTTTCCTTTTGACCTGCGGCGAATTGATCGGGGCGAACCAAAGCCGGCACTCCACCGTCTATTGGATAGACCGCACCCGACTTTGCGCTCAGCTTGCCAGAAACTATTTCCTCACCGTCCAAAGAGGCATTGGACAGCGTCAGGGGCTCCCCACTCACCGGATCGCGCAAAAATTCCACTAACGAGCGTTTCATATGGTCCTCATGTTTTCGAGTCGTGTGCGAGTGCGAGCTGCTTCAGGCATTCGCCCAACAGCACGTGATTCCAGTCCTTGCGATCGAACGCGCTGCTCTTGAACAGCCACTGGTTTACGGGGGCTGGCAGACCGTGCTTGATGGTGCGCCGAGTGATGCCCAAATCGGTGCCGACCAATGTTTGCAGGGCCTTGCGCAAGATCCATTTGCCGTGCCCGTCTCGATACTTCAAATCGTCGCTCAGTTTGGCTGAAAATTCGACAATCCGATGGTCGAGAAAGGGATTTCTGACCTCGAGCGAGTTGCCCATGCTGAGCCGGTCGGCCATCACCAGCAGCGGTTGCATGAAGACAGTCGTCTCCAAGTAGCTGAGGTTTTGCCCCAAGCTGCGGTGGTGGCGCCACGACTTTGCGAAGTAGTCGACAAGGAGCGGCACGCCCGGCAGCCCTTGACGGCTGGCCATACGGCAGAAGCGCTCCAACGGACTGCCGAAGTAACGGGCGCACAGGGTCCCGTAGGGACCGGCGAAATCCGACGCCAACTCCGCTTGCTCGCGCATGAGCAGCTCGTTCCGGTAATAGCCGTTGAACAACTCGTCGGCGCCTTCACCGGACAGTGCCACCACGAAGCCGTCTTTTCGGGCGGCGCGCGCCAAGCAAAACAGCGGAAATACGCTGAAGCTGCCTACGGGAAACTCGATGAAGCGAGCCAGCTCGGGGAAAGCTCGGAGGAAGTCGTCGCGGGTCGGCACCACCATGCGTGGCTCGAAGCCGAGCCGTTCGGCGAACTCGAGCACCAGCTTGCGCTCGTTGATCGTGTTCTCGAACTCCTCGAATTGGACCGTGTAGGTGACGTCCAGCTTGAGGACCGCTTGGATCAGCGAAGAGTCGATGCCACCTGATAGAAATAGGGTGACCGGCACATCCGCCACCCGACGCACCTTGCAGGCGTCCGAGAACAGTTCGATGAACTGGTCGATCGCCCGGGCTGGATCGCTGATCTCCGAGGTTTGATCGGGAAACGACCACCAGCGCTCGATCCGCGCGTCGTTGCGGTTCGCGTCGTAGAGCAGGTAGTGCCCAGCTTGCAGGCTCTGCACGTTCTTGAATGGGGTGAAGCTGTCGAAATAGAACTCGAGCGCGCTGCAGATCGGGACTTCCGCGAACTCGAGCTCGCGCAACGCCTTGAGCTCCGATGCGAAGGCGATGCCGCGTGCGCCGTGCGTGAAGAAGAGCGGTTTCTTGCCGAGGCGATCGCGCGCCAAGAAAAGCTCGTCTTTGTGCCAAATGGCTACGGCGAACATGCCGTTGAACCGCTCCAGGCACGCCGGGCCCCATTCCAGATAAGCGGCCAACACCATCTCGGTATCGGTCGGCGTTTCGAAGCGGTGACCTCTCTCCTCGAGTTCGCGACGAATATCGAGCCAGTTGTAAATTTCGCCGTTGAAAGCAATCGTGGCGCCCCCCTTGGTCATCGGGGTCGGCACGTCTTCTTTGAAGACCACCGACAGACGGGTTTGACCCACCATCAGAGGCCGGCCCCCACTCGCCTGGACGACGATGTGACCTTGCTGATCCGGCCCGCGGTGCCGGAGGAGCTCCTCAACATCCTTGGCGATCAGCTCACGGGTGCCGCCGAAGATCCCACACATAAAAATCTACCCCTTACCCGCGCACTTCTAGACACGCCCACTAGACCAGGTTAAAAAAACGAAAAGGCTAGCTAGCATGGGGTCGCCCACCGTGCCATTGGGAACCACCTCGCGAGCCCGGGAAACATTGACGCCCCAGGCCCAGGGTAGTGGCACGATGCGGCTTCATCAACGTCCACCCGGGTTCTTGCGCACGCTCGCCTGCGCCCTGGGCGGGGGTACCACTTAACCCCGCGCGAAGGAATTCGGGTACAGTTTAGGCGTGGCTCTTGGCCGAGACGCATTCCAACACGACGTTCAAGTCGCACGCGATGCGCAGGCGGCCGCGCTCCTCGCGGTGTAGCTGAATCGGTAGTTGCTTGTCGTCCAGCCGGCGCTGCAGCATCAGTAGCCGAGTCGCTAGGTTGTCGTTGATGGCGGGCATCTTCAGGAAGGGATGCAAGCGGAGTTCTCGGTTGAGGAACGTGGTTCGCCCCTCGCTTTGACGTAAGCTCAGCAATAGCCACAAGATTTTCCCGGGCAAACCTCGGATCAAATATTCGCCATCGACGAACACGCTGTCGTCCGCCTCGTAGTAGCGCACTGGTAGGCTTCCGGACTGCTGCGTGCTGGGCGGCTCCGCCTCGGCTTCACGCTCGACCTCGTCGTCGCGATACAGGGCGATGCTCTGGGCGAGCAGTTGCCCCGCGGTAGTGAGCAGCTGCGCGTCGCGTTCGTCGAAGGCGAGGGCATGCTGGCTCTCCGTGGCGAGCACCCCGAACAACTTACCCTGCAGCATCAGCGGCACCGCCAGCAAGCTCTTGGCCCCCGCCACGCTGGCCAACGGGATCTCCCGCTCGGCACCTGGTTTGATGCGCTCGAGCTGCTCTTGCACTGCGCGACCGTACAGCTGTTCGCGCCTCACGTCGGCGATTCGAATCGGGATGCGGTGGCGAGCGCAGGTGCCGATCACGCCCACACCGAGCTCTACGCGGGCGCCCACGCCGGAGGTGGAGTAGCCGCGCGTGGCGAGCGCGTACAGTGCTTGCTCGCACTCTTCCAATAGATAAATGCCGACGCTTTCATAACCCAAGTGCGTCGCCAGGAAGCCGAGCCCGGAGTCGACCAAGGTTCGCAAATCGGTGCTCGAGCCGATTACTTCCGTCAGGCGCGAGAGCTCCAGTAAGCGGTCTGCGCCGCGTTCACTGTGCACCCCCGGCGAAGCTTGCTCCACCTCGATCGGGCTGATCGCATCCACTTCGAACACGTCTGCCGAGTCCAAAGCAAAGACTTCATCCATCCGCGTCACCGAAGCGATGGCCTCGATCCGACTCTTCATCACTTCGAACGTGCGTCCTTGCTTTTCGCTGCGCAGAAAGCGGATCTCCAACCGAAACTGCTGAATGGAGTTGGGCGCGACGAGCAAGAGCTGCGCGTGTGGGTTCACGGCCAGGTTGGCGCGTGTCTTACGGAAAAACTGGCAAGATAGCGCGATCTGCCGATTATCCAGCAAGAAGACGTGCGACAGCCAGGTGGCGTTGGGCGTACCGTCGTCCGAACAAGTGGCAAGCACGGCGGGAATGACGCCCTCGAAGCAGCCCGACGGAAGGTCGCGCAGCGACAGCCGCTTCATGGTGCGACCCGCAGACCCGAGGCGGGGCCGGGCGTCTGATCGTAGATTTCGAGCGGCGTGAAGCCGACCGTCACGTACCGGTGGTGCGAAAAGAAAGAATCGGCAAACTGCCGAGGAATGCCCACGGAAACGACCTGCTCGACGAAGGCATCGGCGTGACTGCGCGCGATGGCTTCGTGCCCGGGCCACTCCACGCGATGGGTGTCCTTGCCTTTGACTTGTAATGTTCGATACGTCGTCGGCAAGACCAAGCTGAGCGCGACCACGGGCGTGGTCTCCAAATTCCAGACCGTGCGCCGGGACTCGGGTAGCGGCAGGGCTACACGTAGGAGGCCGTCTTCACCCAAGCGGGCTGCCGCAGCGCGGGTGATCTCGGGCGCCAAGCGCTCATCACGGGTGACCAGCATCAGGCTGACACCGAGGCAAAGAAACTCCCTCAGATCGGCGAGGGCCGAGGTGGAAAGCGTCATACCCGGAAGTTACGCGACTTTCGCGGTGGACGGAAGACGGGCCAGCAAGACCAGTGCGACGACCATGAAGGCGCCGGCCGCGAGCGCCAACGATAGATGTACGGTCAGCATGCTGCCGACGAGGCCGACGGTGATGCCGCTGAACGCGCGCAGGCCCGAAGACGACATGTTGAACAGGCCAAGCACTCGCCCGCGCATCTCGGCGGGAGCCTGAAGTTGCACGATCGTCTGCGTCATGCTGCTGAACGACAGCTCGAAGAAACCCGCCAGGAACAGGCACACGAGCGCGAGTGGGTACGAGCTCACGAGCGCAAAGGCGCCTAGCGCGCACGCCCATAGCGCAGCAAGCTTGAGCGCCGAGCTGGTTTCGGTGCGCAGCAGACTGCGCCCGCTCTCGAGCAAGAGTCCGCCGGTCAAGGCGCCCGCGGCGTCTGCGCCGAGCAAAGCGCTGTAGGCCGTGCCGGGGTCGCCGTGACCTAAATCCGTGGCAAACGTCGGCATTTGGGCTTGGTAACTGTTGCCGACGAAGAACGAAGCGCCGCCAGCCAGAAGGATCATGGCGAACAGCACCGGCAGCCCGCGCACGTCTCGGATCGTCTCGAGGATGTCGGCCAAACCGCGCACGGCGCGCTTGGGGCCCTCCCCACTACGGAAGTGACGCCCGTAGGGTGCGCGAACCAACCACAGAATCAGCGGCAGATAGAAGGTCGCGTTCAGGAACATGCCGTAGTTCGGCCCGAGCGTTCGCAATACGATGCTGCCCACGCCGGGGCCGGCTAGCATGCCGAGGTAGCGCGCGGTGGCGTTCAGGCGCACCGCGCTAGCAATGCCTGCGCCGCCCACCACGTCGAACAAGAGCACTTGGCTCGACGTGATCCAGAACACACCCGCCAAACCGTGCAAGCTCAAGAGCACCATGGCTTGCCATATCTGCAGCGTGCCAGAGACGAAGAAGTAACCCCAGCCCAGCGACACCAGGCTGAACAAGCCGGCGCCGATTTGGATCAAGCGTCGCGAGTCGAAGCGATCATTCAGAGCACCGACCGGCACCGAGAACACCAAGTACGGTACCCAGTGCGAGATCACGGCAAAGCCGCCCAAGGCAGGCGAATGGAACTTCTGAAACGCCACCCAATAGCTGATCACGTGCTCCACGTTGTCGGCCATCATGGTCAGCAAGAAGGTCAGCAGAAAGACGCGAAATCCGGGGAGGCGCAGGGCATCGAACGGGCGATGAGTGTTTTCCATGGCTCGAAAGGTGGGGCGCGGTTCGCTCAAAACTCGAAGCGAAATGGCACGTTTTTACCGGGATTCACGAATGGGCGGGGGCTGTGCAAGCGTTTCCACAAATAGGCGACATAGGCCGCACGCAGACGCATCGCATCATCGGGGGGTGCCACGAGCGGTAGAATGAACGCTTCGGGCACCGCGGCCAGCGTTCGCTCCAGCACTTCGCGAGTCAAGCGTGGGGCCAGCTCTGCGTCACAGGCTTCGAGCTGCTTGGGAGAGACCTGGAGCAGATGCTTCTCGACGAAGGTGCCCGGTTGCCTGGGGGTCTGTTCGGTGACGTTGCCCCAGTCATACTGGAAAGTGAGCGCCGCGCCGTGGTCGATCAGGAACACTCGGCCCGCTTTGATCATCAAGTTCGGGTTTTGCTCCGTGCGGTCTGGGTTTTGAACCAAGGCATCGAGCCAAATAATCGACGCCGCCAGTTCCGGTCGAACGTGCCGAACGTCGGGCGGCTTCAAATCCCGATAGCCCTCGAGCAATTGGAAACCCAGGTTCGTGCCGGCGCTGCGCGCCAGCAGATCGTGCAGCTCCTCGTGCGGATCCAGACTGTCGATCCCCGGTTCGATCTCTACTAGGCAGCGCGCTGGCACCGGCAGTCCGAGCGCCTCTGCCAACTCCCCCACGACGACCTCCGAAACGAGCGCCGCAGTGCCATGGGCAGTGGCATGCAGCTTGGTGAAGAGGCGCTCAGTCCCGGTATCGACGATCACCGGCCAAGAGCTACCCTGACGAAATGCCGACAAGACTCGACGAGCACGGACGCGGCGCATGGACCTTCGCGCAGCCTACGGCACAAGCCGAGGAACTGCCAAATCACTCCGCAGTGCCGGCTCTATTCAGTGCGAGAATAGCAACAGGTGACTCTAGCCACCGTTATTTTCAGCTGCAGTTCGCGGGTGGTGAACTCGAGATGAAGAGGGTTGAATCATCACGACGCACACGCTCCATGTAGCCCATCACGCGCGCGAACTTATTGATGATCGACGAGCCCTGCACTTGAGCGTGCGGCCCCGCCCCACTGTGCATTTTGCAATGCCACGCCCGCCACCGTCGCGCACTGCGGCGAGCAGCCCCGTGAAGATCTCCGCAGCCCGCAGCTGCGGTCGGGCGGCGCGGTCAGCGGCCGCGCTGTTCGCCGTTGCCGTCCTTGTCGTGAGCGCTTCGGACGTCCTTCCCGCCGTTCCTCACCTTGGAGCTTTCGCTACCAGGGACGCCGGTTTTGGCGGAATTTTTCGTCTCTGGGTGGGAGGCTTGGCTGGCTGATTTGGGTTTCACTTGGGCGCGCTTGCTCATGCCTCCGTCAAAGGCAAAGCGCATGCCCAGCTACTCGCTGAGTTGAAGGTGTTGCTCACGCTGAAGGCGTTGCTCGCGCAGCATGGTCAAGCCCTCGCTGGCCCAGCGGACGAGCAGCGGACCGAGCAAAAGGCCCCAGGTGCCAAACAACACGATGCCCCCGAGCATGGCCACGAACAACAGCAACGAGTGCATGCGAAGCTCCCCGTAGCGCGCGAACAGCGGGCGTAGCAAGTTATCCACGACCGACACAAACAGGCCGATCAGGAGCATGGCCAGTGCCGCTCCTGGCCGCCCGGTGAGCGCGAGCCCGGCCGTCACTGGCACCCAAACGAGCGCCGCGCCCACGCTGGGGATCAGCGACGCAAACACCGTCACCAAGCCGAGCACGAACGCTTGCGGCACGCCCGTGACCAAGTAGCCAATGGTCGCGACCACGCCCTGGGAGATGGCGGTCAACCCAACGCCGACCACTAGACCCCGACCTACTTCGGTGAACACGTTGGCCAAGCGATGAAAGTGAGCGGGGGCTAGTGGTGAGCGCTCGAGCAGCCAATCGTGAGCTTGCCTGCCCTCGGTGAGAAATGTGTAAAAGCCTGCTACGAACAGCACCAGCCCGATCAGCGCGACGCTGACCGCGCCAAAAATGGTGCGTAGCGCGCCCAGCGCGGTGGCGCCATGTTTGCGGATCATTTCCAGCGCGTGCTGTGGGTCCAGCTGTTTGAGGTCGAACCCGCCCGCATCGCCGGTGGACAGTGTCTTCAAGGCGTCTGCGCCGTTCTTCGACTCGAGCAGGCGCTGGCCGAGTGTAATGGCGCTACCCGAGAGTGACAGCGTGGCGATCGCGATCGGCAGCAAGATCGCAAAGACCAGCAACGCGGTGAGCACGACCGCGGTCAGCTTGGGACGGCGAAGTGACTTGGTCAGCCGCTGCTGCAGCGGCCAGGCGATGATCGCGCCCCATGCGGCCAGCATCAGCGGAGCCCAGAAGGGGACCAGTGCGGCAGCCGCTGCCAGCGTCAGACCGCCGACCAACCAGCGCAGTGCGCTGCCCTCGCGTGACGCGGAGGCATCCGCCGCGACCGCTTGGCGGTGCGCAAGGTTTCTGATCATGCGCGGTTGAGTCATGCTCGAGCATCAGCACGAACCATGCCGAGTTTAGCGCACAGAAATTGAGGCAAATTCCAACGCGATGTCGTAGTTCGCCTCAGTCGGTCGCCAAATGCCTCGACCGGGTTGGAAATCAAAAACTGTCGCCTTGCGGACAGCGATTTCAACCGAGCACAGTCGAAAACAGGGCGCGGAGGTACCAGCTGAATTGGCGCCGTTGTTGGTAGCGGGGAACCTCCCGGTACAGACTGCGCGCCTCACGCAGGCCTTGCTTGAAGGCGCGGCGATCGCCTCGGCCACGCGCCACCAATGCTCGCTTGTATTGGCCCTCCACGCTGGAGCGATTTTCGCTCACGAAATGCTCGAGCGCGTCTTCCGCGTCATCCCAGCGCCCGAGCGCTATCAGCGCGTCGGCCGCGCGCAAGTACGGTTCGCCAAAGCCATGCCGCGGATCGCGTTGCACGACGTCGACGAAACAGCTCACGGCTTCTTCGTAGCGGCGGAGCTGGAGTAAGCAAACGCCGCGCAGTTGTCGCAGCTGGAGCGAGCTTGCGTCTTGCGCCAAAGCTTCTTCGACCAGCGGCAGGGCCCGCTTGGCGCGTCGCTTCTCCAGCCAAATCAGCGATAGATCACGACGTGCCGTGACATTGGCGCGGTTGACTCGGATCTCGCTTTCGAGCTTGCGGGTGCGCGCCAAGTAACGCAAGTAGAGCAGCGGATCCGGAAGCCACGGTCGGGCGACCACCCCCAGCGCCACGATGCCGAGGAACGCGGGATGCTCGAGGAAGATGGCGAGCAAAGCGGGTCCCACCAACCAAAATAGGTAGTAAGTGCCTCGGCCGTTACCGAAACCCGAACCCCGCGAGTCCCGGCTGGTGAAGTAGAAGTAAGCGAGCGCCATCAAGAGCGTGTACCCGTAGCGTGAGAAAATCCCGCTCATGAAATGCGAGGAGGAATGGGCACCGCGGCGCTGCATGCCGGATCGGGCAAGCGCGTCATGGTCATCGTCATCATCGTCAGCGTCGGATTCGAGCGCAGCGCCGGGGCTGACGTGGATTTCCGCCATTGCTGCAGGCTGGTGCGACACTTGCTGTCGCCCGGCCGCGTGCGCTTGCTTCGGCCCGAGCGCCAAGACTGAAATGAAGCCGACTAAGGAGGCCAGCCAGAGCCAACGACGATCCGTGCGAGAGCCCGCCATGTTCGTTGTGACGCACCGTTAGCGCATTCGTGTCACGCCGTCAGCGCTCTCGCGGCAAGCCGGAGTTTCGCGGACATTTCTGGGCGATCAGCCGCCTTCTTTTCCCGCGGCGACGCCGCTTGCGACGCAAAAATCTTTCCTTAAGAAAGCCGAGGAGGAGATTTCAAATGCAACGGACTCAAGGCGTCGAAGGAATTGCCAACGGCCACTGGGAACGATCCGAGCCGCGGTCTGCGTGGCTTTTGTTGCTCGCACGCATGGGCGTCGCCGAGTTACGAATGCTGACGGACTGGGCGCGCAACCCCAACGAAGATTCGGAGCAACCCGCCGAGCTGCGCGAGAACAGCGAACCGACCGCGAACGAAACCGCACATTGAGTGAGCTCCGCTTTCAGGACCGGTTCTGAGACAGCTCAGTGAAGTGAGTGAACGCCCGCGAGGCGCTCGGTTCCGAACCGAGGCGACGCGCTCAAGCGTGCGGCTTGGGCGCGTCTCGCCTATCAAAGACGTGTCGCGCTCGTTCGCGGAAGCGCGTGAGCAGGCGACGCGGCCATGCGAACTCGCTGGCAAGAATGGTCAAACCAATCGGAATCACGACGATCGCAGGGCCGGGCAGCACGAGCATCGCGACACCCACGGCGAGTACTAGCCCGCCCACGACGGCTACGCCGACCTTGCGCGCAGCACCGCCGGTCGACGGCGGTTTCGGCTGCGACTCTGGCGGGTCGCGCGGCTCGTTCGGCGGGCGGCGCAAGAGCGAGGCGATTACGGAACCGGCCAGCAACGCGGCGATCACGGCCAGCGACACCCAGATTGGGATCTTGAACACGCCTGCCAGGAGCATCTTGGCGCCGACGAACATCAGCACCAAGGCCAAGCCGAACTTCAGGTAGTGGAACTTTTCCATCATCCCGGACAGCGCGAAATACAGCGCACGCAGGCCGAGGATGGCGAAAATGTTCGAAGTGAAAACGATGAACGGATCGCGCGTCACCGCAAAAATCGCGGGGATGGAATCCATCGCGAACACGATATCGGTGGTCTCGATGGCGATCAGCACCAAAAGCAGCGGCGTGGCGTAGCGTTTGCCGCCCTGCACAATCGTGAAATGCCCCTCGTGAAACTGCTCGACCGAAGGCATCACGCGTCGAAACAATTTGAAGAGCGGGTTCTTCCGCGGATCGACCTCACCCTCGCGCTGCACCAGCAGCTTGATGCCGGTGAAGACCAAGAACGCCCCGAACACGTAACCGAGCCAGTGAAAGCGGCTGAGCAGCGCGGCCCCGAGCACGACGAATATGGCACGCAAAATTAACGCGCTCAGGATCCCCCAGAGCAGGACCCGATGCTGCAGCTTGGCCGGTACGGCAAATACCGAGAAGACCACGATGAAAACGAAGATATTATCGACTGATAGCGCCTTCTCGATCACGTAGCCCGATAGAAACTCCAGGGCGCGTTCGGGGCCGAACCAGAAGTAGATCCCGGCGTTGAACAGCATCGCCAGCGAGATCCAAACGGCGGTCCAAATTAACGCCTCTTTGACGCTGACCTCGTGATCCTTCTTGTGAAACACGCCCAAATCGAGCGCGAGCATGCTGATCACGAAGGCGACGAAGCCGAACCAAAGCCAGGGGGTGCCGATACTCTCGTGCATTTTCGTTTTCCCGGACCAAGTGCCACCAGCAACCGGGGCAGCTCACTCTAGCGATCCGCGATCCGACGGCAATGAGGAAGTTTCGTCTCGATCCGTAGCAAAAACCGACGCATCCTGCCGTCATGCAATGGCTCAACTATCACCATCTGCTGTACTTCTGGGCGGTGGCCAAGCACGGCAGCGTGGCACAAGCCAGCCGCGAACTGCGCTTGGCGCATCCCACGGTCAGCGCGCAAATCCACCGCCTGGAAGAAGTTTTGGGTGAAAAGCTGCTCGCCAAGCAAGGCCGCAACTTGGTGCTGACGGAGGCGGGGCGGGTCGCCTTTCGGTACGCGGATGAAATCTTTTCACTGGGACGTGAGTTCGTCGATACGATCCAGGGGCGTTCTGGCGGTCGGCCGATCCGCGTGGTCGTCGGTTGTTCCGACGTTTTGCCCAAGTCGATCGTGCAGCGCATTTTGGCCCCCGCTTGGCGGCTGGAAGAACACGTGCGGGTCGTGTGCCGTGAAGACAACACCACCCAAGCCTACCTCGGCGAACTCGCGGCAGGCGCGATCGACGTGGTGTTAGCGGACACCCCTGCACTACCCGGTTCGGTGCGCGTATTCAGCCACTTGCTGGGTGAGTGCGGAACCGTGCTGCTCGCCGCTCCTGCGCTAACCAAGATCTACAAGCGGCGCTTTCCCTCGTCCCTGAGCGGCCTGCCCTTTCTCCTTCCCGGCCAGCAATCGATGCTCCGTCGCGGTCTCGAGCAATGGTTCGACGCAAACGAGGTCCGCCCCCGCGTGGTCGGTGAATTCGACGACCCGGCGCTGTCCAATGTGGTCGCCGAGGCGGGGCTCGGCGTGTTTGCAGTCCCGGAAGTGATTGCCGAAGACATGCGCGTACGCCACCGCCTGCAACAGGTAGGTCGCATCGAAAGCTTGCGCCAGCGTTTCTACGCCATCTCGGCCGAGCGCAAGATCAAAAACCCTGCGGTCGTTGCCATCTGCGAAGGCGCGCGCAAAGACATCTTCGCGACGGTCCCCGCGCGCCGCAAAGCCGTTCGGCGCCGCGCGCCGGCTTGAGTCGGGTTGCAAGGCAGTTTCTCACTCGGCGGCTCCCGCGGCACTGCCTATTTGGCTCCCGCGGCCTTCCGCCCTTCGAGAATCGAGTTCGAATTCCAATGCCGATTGGTTAGCAGTTCAAGGGATCGAAATCGTTTGGGAAGGCAGGCCGCTCCTTTGATCGCGCCGAGAATCACTCACACTCACATTTGGCGCGGTGGGGTAGACCCGCGAAAAAATCGAGTTCGAATCCGAACTCGATTTTCTAGCCGTGAAGGTGCACTCCGCGCAAAATTCGGCGCGAAGCTCTTCACCGAACGGCATTGGAATTCGAACTCAATTTTCTAGCCGTGAAGGTGCACTCCGCGCAAAATTCGGCGCGAAAGCTCTTAACCGAACGGCATTGGGTTCGAATTCCAACTCGACTTTTTTTCGGCGAGGCTTCCGAGCCGCCACCGACCAATGCCAATCGTCACCTCGATTGATGCGCGAACTGAAAGTTGAAGTTAGAGAGGTGAATGGCCGTTGGCGCATTGGCCGAAGGCCAGCGCTTCGGAACCCGGGCGCCCGCAAACGCGGAACGCGCGGACACCCAGCGCGGCGCGGCTTCCCGCAGCCGGGGGGCACCGTTGTCGCCCCGCGGGACCTTGACTGCGGCGTGTCAGGCCGCACGTTACCCGTGATGGAAGTCGTCTGTGCCGCGTGCTCTGCCCGTAACCGTGTCCCCGCCAAACGGCTGCTCGACAAGGCCAAGTGCGCGCAATGCAAGGCCGCTCTGCTCCCGCTCGCGCGGCCCGTTGCGCTCGCCAGCGCGCAGGATTTCGACGAGCTCGTGCGTGATTCGCCACTGCCGGTGCTGGTCGACTTCTGGGCGGCTTGGTGTGGGCCGTGCCGCATGGTCGCTCCAGAAATGGAGAAGCTCGCGCGGACTCGCGCCGAGAGTGTGCTGGTCGCTAAGGTCGATACAGAGGCGCTGCCGGCAGTCGCGCAACGCTTCAATATCCGCAGCATTCCGACCATGATTTTGTTCCGCGGCGGCGCTGAAGCGCGCCGGCTGAGCGGCGCCATGCCGGCAGCAGAAATCAGTCGGCAGCTCGAACTTTGACGGCCTTTGCGTAGCAAACCGGCGCGGGCTTTGCTCATCTTTCCATCAAGTTGGGTCCCCGCGGCCGGGCGTAGACCGGACGCTAGGTGGACCCCTGCGCGCGGAGCGCGCAGGCCGTCACACGCCGGCTGTCGGGGGGCATCCAACAAAAGACTCCCGCCGTTCCGAGGCTATTTTTTCGTGGGAGGGAGGCTGCTGAGGGCGAGGCTTCCGCTTTGACCCCAACGCCAGATGCGGGGCAGGCCGGCGTAGAGCAAGCGGTGGTAGAGGCCAGAGGGGATGATGCGACGGAGGAAGTCGAACAGTTGCGCGTCGAGTGTGCCGGCGACCCACAGGGGTGGATTCTTGTGTTCGATGACGTCGAGGATCGTCTCTGCGACGTCGCGGGGCGTGTAGAAGGTGAGCGTCATCAAGCCGGCGATCAGCTCGTCCATGTTGGCGTAGTGCGCGTGGTAGGGATCGTCGAGGTCGTCGAGCGCGCGCTGGCCTTGAGCTGTAAAGTGCACTTTGCGAAAGCCGTCGGAGTTGATGAAGCCCGGGCGGACCAGTGATACGCGCACGCCGAACGGCCGCATCTCGTACCACAGCGACTCAGAGGCGCCTTCGAGGGCGAACTTGGAGGCGCTATAGATGGACATCGTGGGCATGGCCGTCATGCCGCCCACGGAAGAGACATTGATGATCCGCCCGTAGCGCTGGGTGCGCATGTGCGGCAGCACCAAGCGAATCAGTTCCATGGGGCCGAGGAAATTGGCGTCGAGCTGAGCGAGTCGTTCGGCTTGGGTGACGTGTTCGGCGACGGCGCGGTAGCTGATGCCGGCATTGTTGACCAGCACGTCCACACCGCCCCAGCGGTCTTCGACCGCGCGGATGGCGGCGCGACGCTGTTCGTCGACGGTGACGTCGAGCGGCAAGAGCAGCAGGCGTTCGTCGGCCAGCAGGCCTTCTTCTGCAAAGCGCACGAGTGACGAAGCCCGTGCACTGAGCGCCAGCCGATGCGGCCCGTCACGCAGCAACTTCGCCAGCTCCAGCCCAATGCCGACGCTGGCACCGGTGACTAAGATGGTCATGACCTCCCGGTGCTCTTTGCGGCGGCCAAAGACGCGCACCAACGCTTTGGCGCCGTTGCGCAAGCCTCGGGCAAGGGCTACCAACCGTCGCAATCCGCCATGTTGCGGTAAGATTGCCTCCTGCTCCGCTGGCGGTTCGGTCGACGCGGCCACTCCGAATCGTACCATGGCTGGTGCGGAATAGCAGAGGCTCGGCGAGGCGTTACCAATGAGCTTGAAAGGCCGATTGATATTCTACGGCAGCGCGCTCTCGCTGCTCGCGTCGGCCGTGTTTTACGCCACGAGCATGCCGGACAGTTCGTTCACCGGGAAACTGCCGCCTGCCACGCGCTCACCGACACTGCCCTTTACCGCGATCCCAACTACCATCAGGCATCCGATCGGCCCGAGCAGTTGAACTACGATTCCCTAGCGCGGGTGACGCGCGGAATCGAAGCTGTGATACGCAAACTCGCCCAGTGAGCAGGGCGAGCAAGGCTCATTCCAGGAGCGGGCGTCGCACGATGGCGGCGCCCGCTCGATGCGGAACTTCAGAAGCGCGAGACTTGCTCGTTCTTCTTCGGCACGGACGAATCACCAGTCACGGCAATGTCATGCGCACCGTTGGCTTCGAGGATCTGCTTCGCGCGCTTTTCGGCTTCGCCGCCGTCGGTGTGAATCGCGATCAGGATATTGCCGTTCTTGATCTTGCCTTCGTAGGTCTTGGCCTCGTATTCCGGCAAGCCCAAGCCGATGAGACCGCCCGCAATACCGCCGACCGCTGCGCCCGCGGCGGCGCCGCTGAGCGTGGCCATCAACGGACCCGCGGCAATCAACGGGCCCACGCCGGGGATGGCGAGCGCGCCAATGCCAGCGAGTAAGCCGAGCGTGCCACCGAGCACGCCGCCTGCGCCAACGCCGGCCACTGCACCTTCGGGGGCTTTGGTGTTGTGCTCGTGAGCGAAGTCTTTGGTGCCGCGCTTGTCGGGGAACAAGGCCGAGATATCGCCGGACGGGACGCCCGCTTGTTGCAGTTGGTCGACCGCGCGTTCTGCCTGAATTTGGGTCTCAACGATGCCGATGACTGACTTTTTCATGATGCTTGTTCCTTACTTGCTGATTTCCAATTGACTCTCGACCTGTCCGCTGCCCGCGGCTCGTCGCGCTGCGCCTTCGACCGCGCTGCGTTCGGCATCGGACTTCACCGGACCGCGCAGCGTGACCTTGCCGCCGATGGTGATGATTTTGACGTTCTTGGCCGTGAACGAGAGCGACTTGTCCTTCATCAGCTCCTGCCGGATCTGCTGAGTGAGCTTGCGATCCGATTCACTGCCTCCCTGATCCATCGGGGTCAAAGCGGCGCTGTTGCGGTCGCGTTTGTTCACGCGCGAATTGTCAGCGTCGGTGGTCGGAGCCGTCGAGCGGTCGGTGCGATCGGTCGGCGCAGCGGCTGCGTTCGCGTTCGTGGGGTCGACGGCGGTGGCACGTTCGTCCTTCGCCGCGTCGAGAGTGGGCGCGGGCTGCGTGGGAGCCGCCGCGTGCCGCTTCTCGGCCGGCGCGGCGGTCGCCAAGCCGTCCGATGAAACGGGCGCGAAGTCCGGCCCCTGGTTGGGCTCGTTGGTCGCTTGCGCCACGCTGCCCGAGGAGGCGGCGGGTGGCGGACTGTTCGATGCACACGCCGAGAGCGCGAGCGACCCCAGCAAAAATAATCCGAGATGCCTCATGGTTGTTCCTTTCCTGCTCCTGCGCGCACCCGGACTTGCGGGGCGTTGCCAGAAGCGAACTGCATTCAGCAATAAGCAGACCAACACGAGGGCCCGCGACGCATCATATTTCGCGGTGATTTCCGGCCGATTGGGCGTGACTACATTGTCGCGACTCTGGCTAAACGGCGCGCCAGCGGCGCGTCGAGGCATCGCGTCACGCTCGGGGTCGATCCGGGCCCGTACGCCGCGCGACCGAGCCGTCATCGGGGCCCGTGCGTGGGGCGGGGCCGGGCTGCCGTAGACCCCGCGCGCGCTTCACGGCATTGTATCCGGAACCGTGCCCCGCAAACCCGCCGACCGTTCCGACAAGGGAGAACCCCCGGTGTCCGTGCGCGCAGCGGTGGGCAACGAGACTGCGTCGTGGCGCCTCCAACCGCCCACCATCTTCTCCTATCTCGACGCGGTGGCTCACCACGGGTCGATCCGGAAAGCGGCCGACGCGTTGCACATCGCCTCGTCGGCGCTGAACCGGCGCGTCCTCGATCTGGAAGCCGAGGTCGGTTCACCACTGTTCGAACGCCTCCCGCGGGGCGTGCGTGCGACGGCGGCGGGCGAGCTCTTGCTTGCCTACGTGCGCCGCTCGCTGAAAGAGCTGCGCTTGGTCGAGGCGCAGATCGATGGCTTGCGCGGTCTGGTGCATGGTCGCGTGCACATCGCGGTCGCGGAATCAGTGACTGGCCGCATGTTACCGGACGCGATCGCCGAGTATCACGGTCGCCACCCCGGGGTCGGCTTCTCCGTGCGCGTTGGCGGCCCCAAGGACATCGCGGCCGCGCTGCTGCGCGACAAAGTCGAACTGATCCTCACGCATGAACACAGCGACGAGCCGGAAATGGCCATATTGGCCGAGGCCATTCAGCCCTTGTGCGTGCTCGTCACGCCCGAGCACCCGCTGGCCTCTCGTACCCAGTTGCGGCTGAGCGAGTGTGTGGCCTACCCGATCGCGATGCCGGACGAGACCTTGGCCGCGCGCGCTCTGATGGATCTGACGTTGCGTCGGCATTCGATTCGGTTCGAGCCGGCGCTCGTCTCCAATTCGATCGAGACCACCAAGATGTTCGCGCGCGCCAGCAACGGCTTGTGCTTCTCGTTTCACATCGGCAAGAAGCCGGATGTTTCGGGAATGATCTCCATTCCCCTCAGCGATCCCGAACTGCAACAAGCGAGCCTGCGCCTGGCCAGTCGTCGGGGTCGCGTGTTGCCGGTCGCGGCCGCGTCGTTTGCAGAACAATTGATCTCCGTGTTCGACGAGCTCTGACCACCATTCGCCGCCGCTGATTGCGTGGAGCGCTGGCTGAATCGCGCTCGGTTGGCAGAGCGCGCTGATTTTGAGAGCAGTGCGTGCGGTTATTGGCGCTAGACAATTTGGCGAGCGGCGCGCCTAGATCACATCGTAGTGATTCGTGCGCTCTCTACCGAGTGCATCACGATTAATAGCTGAAAACGCTTCGAAACAATCCAGAAGCGTAGGCGCGCCCGCGCCTTACGAACGGAGATCAAAGCGATGACTACCGAAAGTGCGAAACCAAAGCTGTGGACCCCAGGTGATTGGAATGCCTACTTCGGGTTCGGCACCAACATCCTGGTCAACTTACTGGTGCTCACTGGGCTCTTGAGGTTCGTGCTCAAGATGCCGGACAACATCGTGTTCGGACGCATCTTGCCCGCTACGGGTCTGATGCTGTGTCTGAGCACCGTGTACTACGCGCGCCTGGCTTACAACTTGGCCAAGAAGACCGGTCGCACGGACGTCTGCGCGCTGCCTTCAGGCATCAGCGTGCCGCACATGTTCGTGGTCGTATTCGTGATCATGCTGCCCATAGCGCTGAAGACCGGTGACCCCATCAAGGGTTGGGAGGCCGGCTTGTGCTGGGTGTTCGTGCAGAGCTTCGTGTTGATGGCGGGCGGCTTCATCGCCCCGGTGATTCGCAAGATCACACCCCGCGCGGCGCTGCTCGGAACCTTGGCCGGGGTATCTGTATCGTTCATCTCGATGCGACCTGCGCTCGAGATGTTCATGACACCCGTGATCGGCCTCGTCTGCTTCACCATCATCCTCGCCAGTTGGTTCGGCGGCGTGCGCTACTTCAAGGGCATTCCCGCTGGCCTGGTCGCGATTGCGGCGGGCAGCCTAATCGCTTGGGGCTCCACGGCGCTCGGCTACAACTTCGGCGGCATGTCGACCAAGAACCTGGTCGAGTCGGTGTCGAACTTCGGATTTTCCGTGCCGATCCCGGCATTCGGGCACGTGTTTTCGGGCTTCCAGTTCCTGGGCACGATCCTGGTGACCGCCATTCCGTTCGGAATCTACGATTTGGTCGAAGCACTCGATAACGTGGAGAGCGCCGCGATCGCCGGCGATAGTTTCCCGACCACGCGCGTGCTTACTGCGGATGGCATTGTCAGCTTGATCGGCTGCTGCATGGGCAACCCGTTCATCAACGCGGTGTACATCGGTCACCCGGGTTGGAAAGCGATGGGCGGCCGCATCGGGTACTCTGCGGCCACCGGCGTTACGGTGATCATCTTGGCCTGGTTTGGCGTCATCTCGGTGATGGTCGCGCTGATCCCAGTCGTGGCCATCTCGCCGATCTTGCTCTACATCGGGATGTTGATTGGCTCGCAGGCCTTCCAAGAGAGCCCGAAGTCGCACGCTCCCGCGATCGTCCTAGCCTTGACTCCGCATTTGGCCGCGTGGGGCAAAATCTTGATCGATAATTCGCTCGGTGCGGCCGGCACCAACGCTCACGCGGTCGGTTTGGACAAGCTGGGCCAGATGGGGGTGCTCTATCATGGCCTCGAAGTGATGGGTGGCGGCTCGATTCTCGGCGGCCTGATGCTCGGCGCAATCGGCGCCTTCATCATCGATCGCGCATTCACCAAGGCGGCGGCCTTCGCGGCCGTGTCGGCCGGGCTCGCCTTCTTCGGCTTCATGCACGGCGAAGCCATTGGCATCAATCAATCACCGTTGATGACCGTCGCCTACCTCGGCGCGGCCGGCGTGCTCTTCGGTTGCGCGAAGTTCGCGACCGTCACTGCGCCGCAGGAAGAACATCACGAAGCGCACGGCGAGGCGGTGGCCGCCGAATAACGCCACTCACACGAGCTTAGCGCGGAGGGGAAGGGACGCCGCTCCGCGCTTTTTTGAATCGACTGAAACGAGAGCAACACTCCGGGGTGCGGAGGGGAGGGCAGGGACGCTGCAAGCGTCTCCCCCTCCGCACTTTTTTGCGAGCAGCCGTTCGCGCTGCGCGCGGAGGCGACCAAGGCTCAGCGGTCCGTACGCCCGATCGTTTGCAAGTAACCGTCGCGTCGCGCGATCAACTTGGCGCGACGATTCCACGCTGGACCGAGAGTGAGCTGGAAGGCGACGAAGTAGGTCAAGGTCAGGATTGACGGCATCAAATGCAGTGCCGGGACTCGGTGTGCGCTGTGACGACAGATCAGCGCCAGGATCAAGTTCAGCAACATACCGTAGAAACCGCCCAGAACGCTGGCCATCGTCAGCGCGCGAACGCTGTTGATGCAACGCTTTTTCTCGGGCCTGAAAGCCAATAAGGGTCCCCAGAAGGCGTCCCTGTCACTCAGGTCGTTGAAGCGTTCGTCGATCTCTCGCTGTGCCTGTTGCGCCATGCTCTCTCGAGCATGAAACGGTCACCGAGTCGGAGGTTTAAGAGCGCGCTCGCGGGCGATCAGGTGCGCTCCGCGTAGCGCACATTGCATCACGCGACCCCCAAGAGCGCGCAGCGGTCTCCGATGGTCTCCGATGGTATGCACCTGATCGGGGGCGGCTCGCACCCTGGCAGCGCAGTTCGAGCAGCGGTCGTTGGGGTCGAGTCAGCAACCCGCGCACGCCCACTTCGTCATCGCGCACCGATCCTTCGCACGCGAAATCCCGAGGCTGGGAGTACTGACCTGCATCGTGCGTCCAACGCTCGCCGCGATCGGCACAGCGAAGGGCGGTCGACGCGTGTCCCGCGCAGATCATCAGCCCTCGTCAACTGCGCTTGGTCCGTTGGCGCGCAGCTTCCGCGAAGCAGCCTCGAAATCGGCCCGTTGTTCGGTGGGGCACACCTGAACCCATCCGCACTCACGCTGGATCTTTAATGTGTTGACAACAGATATTGAAAATGATGTTCATTATCAAATTCACTTGGTGGCTGGCTGCCTTCGTTGGATGCCGGCCCCAAGGCCCAAAACTGGGTCATTCAACGAAGGATATGGAGCGCTCAATGTCTGGATTTCGAAAACGCCGACTTCACTTAGCCAACACGCTGGGCCTGGCCTGCGTCGCAGCCACCTGCTTCCTGGCCGCTTGTAGCGACAGCGACAGCGGCGGTGACGACACCTCCAAGGCGGGCACTGCCGGCAGCGGCAAGGCGGGTTCGGGGAGCGCGGGCAAAGCCGGCGGGTCGATAGCTGGTAGCGGCGGTTCGGTCGCGGGCTCCGCTGGCGACGAGAACGTTGCGGGCGACGATGGCGAAGGGGGCGAAGGGGGCGAGGCGGGCGCGCACACCGGCGGCGCGGGCGGCGGCACAGCGGGCGCGGGAGGAAGCACGGCAGGCAGCGGCGGCACCGCGGGGGGCATCATCACGGCAGGCGCTGGTGGCAACATAGCCGGCGCCGGTGGCTCGAGCGGCTCAAGCGGCTCGAGCGGCTCGAGCGGCTCCGGCGGCGCGCCGGTCGTCTTGGTTCCGAACTGCGCGCGCGATTTGACGTCGGGCAAGAAGATCGAACTGTCGGCAGGGAACGACGGCTTGTTCGCTGCCGCTTATGGCCCGGATGGACTCTTGTATGCCGCTGGCTACACCCAGCCGGGCGTGGGCGCGTTGGAAGATCGTTCGACCGTGGTCGTTCGCTTCACCGCCGCTGGTGCTCTGGATACCTCCTTCGGTAACGGCGGCATCGCCACGGTCAACGTTCGAGCCACGGCCACCGGCCTCGCTGGTCTCGCCGAGTTGCCGCGTGGCCTCGGTTTCCAGGGCAACGCCGCGAGCTTCAAGGTCATCGTGGCGGGTACCGTGGAAGCTTACACCACCGTGCAGACGCAGAGCGTGCTGAACAACGACCGCGACGTGTACGTCCTGCGCCTCAGCTCGACTGGCACGCTCGACACGACCTTCGGCGACGGCGCCGGCACTGCGACGGGCGGCATTCACATCTTGCCGCTGAACAGCGGTACGACGGTCGTCAATGGTACCACGACCTCGCTTTCGGGCGCGGACCAGCAGTGGGGCCTCAACGTGCTGTCGGACGGCAAAATGATCGTCACGGCTGCCACGCGCGCGTACGGCCTGCAGCCGTCGCCGAGCACCGATCCGCGCACGGACACCGACTTTGCGGTCGTGAAGCTGACCGCTGACGGCGCCCAAGACGCGAGCTTCGGGCCAGGCGGCCTCAACCCGCCGGGCGTGTTCACGTTCGATATTGCCAACGTGGGCGCGTCCGTGCGCACGGCCAGCGTGCTGAGCGACGGCAAATTGATCGTCACCGGTTACTCGACCTTCAATGGTACTCAGCGCCCCGTGATCTTCAAGCTGAACGCCGATGGCAAAGCGCTGGATACGTCGTTCGGGTTCCAAGGCGTATTCAGTGATGTCGTGGGCTCCGCGGCGGAAGCCTACGGCGCCTTGGTGCAGCAGAGCGGCAAGCTCGTGACGGTTGGGTACGGCCGGGCCACCGCTGCCGTCACCGCGACCGACTTGCTCTCGATTCGCTTGAACGCGAACGGTCTGCTCGACTCGACCTACGGCAACACCACCGCCTCTGGTAGCATCGCCGCCACTCCGGGTCGCGCCTGGTTCGACGTCGGTGGATTGGGCGACAACGGCCGCGCGATCGTACTGAGCGACGATCGTCCGGTCTTGCTCGGTGGCGGCAGCTTGAGCACGGGTCAACAAGATGCAGTGGTCACGCTGCTCTCGGTCGACGGCAAGCCGGTCACTAGCTTCGGTTCACCTTACGGTTGCACGGCGTACGACTTCGGCAGCGTAGGCGACTTCTTCTGGGCTGGCGCGGTCACTGCCGACCAAAGCAAGATCGCGGCGGTGGGTCTGACCGGCCATGCCAGCGGTTCGACCGACGACACCGACGGCATCCTCCTGATCCTCAACAAGCCGTGACCTACTCGCGACGACAATCGGCGCTCCGCCTGAAGCAATTCGGGCGGGCCGCCGGGCTCGTGACCGCAGGGCTGCTCGCAGCCCTGGCCTGTAAGAGCTTCGTAATCGACGAAAACGTTTACACCGGAGCCACGTCGTCGCGACCTGGCTCGTCTTCGACCGGCGGCCGATCCTCGTCGCCGGCCGAAGGCGGCTCCCCCGCTCGAGCCGGCACTTCGGGCGCGGCCACGTCCGCGCATGGTGGCCGCGAGAGCGCAGAAAATGGCGGACAGGGCACATCGACCGGCGGTGCCACACAGGCCTCCGGAGGTAGCGTCGCCAACGGCGGCAGTGGCGGGGGCGAAGTCGGCCCACTCGAGCCGGAGATCCCCGCCGAGCCGTTCAGCAAAGCCGCCTTCCTGCGGCAAGTCGCCGATTGCGCGGTGCTTCGCTATCAAGACTTCGAAGTCCATGCCTTGGCCTTGGATGAAGCGGCCAAGACGAACCTGGCCACGCCCACGGACGAAACCGCGAAAGCGGTGCGAAATGCCTGGTTGGCCGCCAACGCGAGCTGGCAGGTCGCGGAGACGTTCCGCTTTGGTCCCGCAGCGCGCAGCGCCGACGAAGACGCCGGCGCGCAAGAGATTCGCGATCAGATCTACGCCTGGCGTTTCGGTGGCCGCTGTCCGGTCGAGACGGCGCTCGTCGACGAGCTCTATGCAACGAGCGCGTTTGGCAGCTCCCTGATCAATAACCGCGGCCTCGGCGCCGCCGAATATCTGCTTTTTTACCCGGGGTCCGACAACGAATGTCCGGATTACTCGGCGATCAACAAAAACGGCACCTGGGCCGCTCTCGGCGCCAGCGAGATCGCGGCGCGAAAGCGCGCCTACGCGGAGGCAGTGGCCGCAGACATCCTCAAAAACACTCGAAAGTTGCTGACGGCATGGGATCCGGCGGGCGGGAACTTCCGAAAGAAGCTGACGCAGCCGGGCAGCGGCAGTGTTTACCCCAACGAACAAGCCGCGCTGAACGCGGTTTGGCACGGACTCTTCTATGTCGAGAAAGAAGTGAAGGACTATAAGCTCGGGGTCCCGCTCGGGGTCTCCGAGTGTGTGTCGGGACTTTGCCCCGAGGCGCTCGAAGCGCGCTACGCCAAGGTCTCGACGGCCAACATTCGCCAGAACTACCTGGGCTTTCGCCGGCTGTTCCAAGGCTGCGGTGGCAACTTCACCGGCCTCGGCTTCGACGATTGGCTGGACGCGATTGGCGCGAGCGATTTACGCGGCCGCATGCTGTCCGCCCTGGACGGGGCGCAGACGGCGATCGATGCACTCGATCCGCCGCTCGAGGTCTCGATCACTCAAAACACGGAACGCGTTTGGGCCGTATATCTGGCGCTCAAACAACTGACCGATCTATTGAAGTCCGAATTCGTCACGGTGCTCGATCTCGAGCTCCCGGCCGGAGCGGGCAGTGACAATGATTGAGCGGAGCCGCGCGCTCGGCGCGGCGCTCCGCAGCCCCGTCGACAGTGCCTGGCTTTCGGCCTTCCGTGTGCTGTTTGCGCTCACGCTGCTGACCAGCACGCTGCGCTTCCTGGCCTACGGCTGGATCGATCAGCTGTTCAGCGCGCCTCAGTTTCACTTCAAATACTGGGGCTTTTCCTGGGTAAAAGTGCCGCCCGCGGGCGCGCTGCACGCGCTGTTTTGGCTGCTGGCAGCGCTGTGCGTGTTGGTCAGCCTAGGGCTGCTCTTTCGCGCGGCTGCGGTCGGCCTGTTCATCGGCTTTTCGTACCTGCAGTTGCTCGATGTCACGACCTACTTGAACCATTACTACCTCGCGAGTTTGCTCGCGTTGCTCTTGGCGTGTTCGCCCGCGGGCCAGGCATGGTCGCTCGATGCGCGCCTTCGCCCGCGCATCGAGCGCCGTACCGTGCCCAGGGCGTGGCTGTACCTATTCCGTTTCCAGGTCGCGGTCGTGTACACGTTTGCTGGCTTGGCCAAGGCGCACAGCGATTGGCTCTTTCACGCCGAGCCGCTGCGCATTTGGCTTTTGTCCCGCGTCGACACACCGCTGATCGGTCCCCTCTTGGCCCATGATTGGGCGGCTCCGGTGATGAGCTGGGTCGGCTTTCTGTTCGATACGACCATCGCTTACTGGTTGATGATTCCTCGGGCGCGACCCTGGGCGTATCTGATGGTGATCGGCTTTCACACCCTGACCGGGCTGCTCTTTCCGATCGGCATGTTCCCGGTGATCATGGTGTTGTCCGCGCTGGTCTTTTTTTCGCCGAGTTGGCCGAGAAAGCTGGCTGCGCGTTTGGCGCCGAGATCGAGGGCACGCTTGACGAGCAGCGCTGCCTCGCCGGTGGCCGCGCCGGTCACCGAGTGTCGCAATCGCATCTGGTTCGGGTTGGCAGCGGCCTACTGCGTGTTCCAAGTCGCGTTCCCGCTGCGTTTTCTTGTGTACGGTGGCTCGGTGCGCTGGCACGAGCAGGGCATGCGCTTTTCTTGGCGCGTGATGGTGCGCGAAAAGAACGGCAGCATCACCTTCGTGGTGCGCGCGCCGCGCGCGGGTCGCACCTTTTACGTCGCGCCTCACCAGTACCTGACGCGCTTGCAGGAACGCGAAATGTCGAGCCAGCCGGACTTGATCCTACAGCTCGCGCACCGCATCCGCGACGACTATGCCGCCAAGGGTTTCGGCGAAGTCGAGGTGCGCGCAGATACTTGGGTCTCGCTCAACGGGCGAGCGATTCACCGCCTGATCGATCCCAACGCCGACCTTGCGCGAATCGAAGATGGCCTGGGCAAGGCCGATTGGATTTTGCCCGAGCCGGGCGAGCCGCCGCCCAAGCTGCACGCGATTCGGTCGTAGCGGGAATCAGCCACCGTGGAGTTGCCGGGCGGCGGCGTCAGCGGTGTCTTCGGGCCGCGTATTGAAGGCGATGGTCGCGTTCGGCGCGGCTTTGTGGATGATGTTCACCACGGTCTCGAACAGCGCCAGGCTTTTGGGGGGTAGCCTCAAGCCACCGCCGATCACCACGCAATCGTAGCTGGCGCCCGTCAGCACATTTTCCAGCAGGGCGCTTCCGGCTGCATCAGGCGTGATCATGCAGGTGTCACCTTGCCAACCACGTTCCTCGATCTTCGAGACGCCCAGCGCAATCCCGGCATTGATCTTTTCGGCATTGAACCCCGGCGGCAAGGAGGGATCGGTAAAATCGACGGTCTCAGGCTTCTGGCCGACGAACAGTATACGCTTCATGTTTTCTTCTCCGTTCGAGTCGTTGTAGTTGAACACACCGCGGACTGCGACCGCGCCGCGAACTGGCCCGCGAAATGGCGATAGGGGAGTGTAGTACTCGCTGACGCGCAAACACCCCAGTGGACCGTGGACACTCCATTCAGCCCGTGAAACAATCGCAGAGTGATCGACCTGGATGAACTGCGTGCCTTCAAAAAAGCCGCAGTGACGAAGACGTTGCGTCGGCCGCTCGAGCGCTGGGCCTCCCCCGATCGACGCTGAAGAGTTCCTCGTTCGCTATCTGGGCGTCACCGTCTCACTCGACCTCTCCAACCAAAAAGAAGGACCTGGTCGCTGATGCGGATGTGGCAATTCGGTTGGGGCCGATCCATTGCGATCGCGAAAGCTTCACTCTCGAGGGCTGCGAAATACCGGTGATCGGGCGAAGGGCACCGATCAAGAACAAGCGCGCCGCCGGGCGACCGCAAGACATCGCCGACGTGAAGGCGCTCGGGGACGAGTAGCAGAGGCGAGCGCTGTTGCCGCAAATAGCGGAGCAGCTTTCGCTCACTCCGCCTTTTCGTTCGGTCGCTGGTCGGCGGTGGTGAAACGCACAGTGGCCACAGTTAGAAGCTCGAGTCGTTGAGCGAGCCTCCTCCTGTTACATTGTGCGCCGAGTCTGCTTCGAGCAGGCTTCGGCCAGGCATTGGACCCAAAGTTGTAGTGTGCGTGGGATCGCGTGAAGCGGCCGCAAGGTGTGGCCGTCGGTGTGCCAGAGGCCGTCTGTTTGAACGAAGCGCGTCCTACGTAGCGAGTGTCTCGCGGCCGAAATCCCGGCGGAAAGCGCGGCTGCGAGCACTCCCAGCGCAAACGCCGGTCCGACCGCGCGGAACAGCGCACCAACGAGAGTTGTCGCAGCGACATCTGCCAGAAAGCGTTTCAGCAATGGCCAGTAGACGCTTTGGTCACAGAGACCGGCAATGGTGATGCTCTGGCGTGGCGCGCCAGAGCTCACATAGGTTGCGCAAGCTCGGACGAATGTGCTCAGTTCTGCTTCAGCGCACCGAGAGACGCAAGTTGCAACGAAGAGGCGGCCCGCGCGAGTGTAGTGTACCGCTAGCCATTCGATCCCATCGAAGCGACGCCAAGTTTGGATCGCCAAAACGTGCTCCCAGGAGACCACCAGAACGGCCGACCCCGAGCTGATCTCGAGCCCTTCACCGTTAGCGATGAACGAACGCGAAGAATAAGACCACAGTCGCCGCGAGTACCCGTCGATGAGCCCGAAAAGCGCTGCCGCGAAGGCAGACATCGCGAGGCTTTGCTCGGCAAGCGTTGCCGGGAGCACGCACATTGTCAATCGAAGCGCTAACCTCAAAGGTCGGGCGACGATGGCCGTAGCGCTGACGGAAAACTTGCGCATCGCCTGCTCACGGACCGACGCAAATGGAATCATTCGGGTCGAAGGCACGCTTCAGGGCGTCTTTGATTGCTTGAGGGCTCGTACCCCAGCGCTCCGTCGTATTGCCTTCAAAGTAGTGTGTGTCCCCACCCAGGCCAGGGCCTAGCGAGCCGGTAACGCCACTGAACTCACGCGGCCCGCCCGGTGTCGGAGTCGTGTAATTGAGCGCGGCGCCCGGAGACACCGCGCCACCCGGAAGGTTGACGCCGAGTTCTGCGCCAGAGCCCCAAAACTTCGTCACGTCTTTGACCAGCGACAACTGCCCGGACACCCCTGCAGAGACCCCTGCCGCAACCGCAGTACCCCAAGCCGCGCTGGTGAACACCGAGATCTTGGGCTCATTCAAGTCCACCACGACTCCAATCGAGCCCTCGGCAGCCACCGCGATGCCCGGCCCGATTGCAATATTGCCCCCAACGCTCAAAGCAATCCCTGGGCGACTCGAAGCAACGGGTGCGGACGGGCTGGCTTGGGACGGTTCACGAGGCGCGGCGGAGAGGGACGGTGGGTGTTTGTCGACGAGCGACTTCACCGCCGTTGGCGGAGGGGCTGCGGGGGCGTCCGTAACGCGGCATTCGAGCGGCTCGGGTTCGTGAGGCAGGCACTCGCCGGCGTTGATTTCGGCGGGGGTCGGCTCATCTGACGTCGGTCGGTTCGAATTTGAAATTGGCTCCATGCGTCCTGTTCGGGGCGGAGCAATGCGCAGTTGCGAACAAGTCGAGGCCCACGGGTGATTGAGCGCCCAATCCGTGCTCGCCCTCGAGAGCGACGGCCCACTTCAGCTGCGATTCCTCCCGAAAAATCCAAGCGCGCGGAAAGGAGTTCAGCACACCCGAAGAGAGGCTCGCTGCCGCTGTCCGTCTGATCGAACATCATCAGGCGCTTCGTGGTGGGTTTTCCAAGATTCCGCGCTCCGCGTGGCCCGGCGAAATCGTGATAGCTGGTGAGGAGCTTGGCTAAACTTCCTCAAGAGTTTGCGACTCGTTGATAGAGCTCTGCGAAGCCAACGCGGAGTTCCTTCTGGCGGGCGGTTGGGCGGTGATCCTTTACGGCCACGTTCGCGCCACTGACGACATGAACGTATTCGTCAGACCTTCGCACCCGAACTCCGAACGGGTCTTTGCCGCACTCGAGGCCTTTGGCGCGCCGCTTTCGTGCTCACGCGGTTGCCCGGGCCACTTCGCGACCGAGGGCGATGCCTATCGCTTCGGCATCGCCCCGCTCAAGATTGAGGTGCTTACCAAGATCAGCGGCGTGTCCTTCGACGAGGCTCTGCGAGACGCCAAGACTTTCGACTTGGATGGCCACGCAATCGGGAACTCGGCCCAGCACGAGGTGCGATGCTGGACCGCGATCGCCCCGCTGGTGCTAGGCTGGCCGGGCTCCCAGTATCGCCCCCTATCTAGAAAAGCGAGGCACTCGAATGGACGTTCGCGCGGCAGTAGCCAATGGCCCCCAAACCAGACTGAGTCTCGAGACCGTGCAGCTCGATGGTCCCCGTGCCGGTGAAGTGTTGGTCGAGATCCGCGCGACGGGCGTGTGCCACACCGACGCGTACACTTTGTCGGGGCAGGACTCGGAAGGCATTTTCCCGAGCATCTTGGGCCACGAGGGCGCCGGCGTGGTCGTCGATGTCGGCTCGGGCGTGAAAAGCCTGAAGAAAGGCGACCACGTGATCCCGCTCTACACGCCCGAGTGTCGCGAGTGCGAGTACTGCCTCAATCCGAAGACCAACCTGTGTCAAGCGATTCGCGCGACGCAGGGTAAGGGCCTAATGCCCGACGGATCGAGCCGTTTTCGCCGCGCCGGCGAGGCCCTCTATCACTACATGGGCTGCTCCACGTTCGCGAATTACACCGTGCTGCCGGAGATCGCGCTGGCCAAAATTCGCGAGGATGCTCCGTTCGACAAGGTTTGCTACATCGGCTGCGGCGTCACCACCGGCATCGGCGCGGTGATCCATACCGCCAAGGTCGAGCCAGGCTCGAACGTCGTGGTCTTCGGCCTGGGCGGCATCGGCCTGAACGTGATTCAAGGCGCGCGCTTGGTCGGCGCCAACAAGATCATCGGCGTCGACGTGAACTCCGCGCGCCGCGCGATCGCCGAAGAGTTCGGCATGACCGACTTCGTCAACCCCAAGGAAGTGGGGACGGATTTGGTAGCGCATCTGGTGAACCTGACCGGGGGCGGTGCGGACTACAGCTTCGAGTGCGTGGGGAACGTGGATCTGATGCGCCAAGCACTGGAGTGCTGCCACAAAGGTTGGGGGGTCTCGGTGATCATCGGGGTGGCGCCGGCCGGGACCGAGATCAAGACCCGCCCCTTCCAGTTGGTCACCGGTCGCGTTTGGAAAGGTTCGGCTTTCGGCGGCGCGCGCGGCCGCACCGACGTGCCCAAGATCGTCGATTGGTACATGGAGGGCAAAATCCGAATCGACGAGCTGATCACGCATACCTTGCCCCATGAGCGCATCAATGAAGCTTTCGATCTGATGCACTCGGGCGAGTCGATCCGCACCGTCGTCACTTACTGAGCCCGGCGTTCCGGCGGGCGGCCCGCGTGCGGCCCCTCGAAAAACTGAGAGGCATGACGGGAAAGTGGCGCCGCCTTGCGTCGGCGGCAGATGAACTTGAATTTCATTTTCAATCTCATTTGAGGCGTGTTATGCGAGCACCACCGTTGTGGTCTCGTATAAATTCCTCAAAAATGTCCGCATAATCAGGGTTAATCGCACCCTTTTTCTGAGTAGCACGCTGGCCGCTTTGAGCGCCTCCTCGCCCACTCTGGCCCAGTCCGCAGGCGAGGCTCCGCCGACCCCAGCTCCCTCCACCCCGGCCCCGGCCCCGGCGCCCTCCACCCCGGCCCCGGCGCCCTCCACCCCGGCTCCCGAAGCCGCCGCGCCACCGACCGCGCTGCCCACAGCCCGCAAGCCGACGCCCGACGTCGTCACGGAGGTCAGCATCGTCGGTACGCGCATCCAGCGCACGGCGGGCTCCGCGCACGTCATCCGCAACAAAGACCTCGAGCGGATGGAGTACGACGACCCGGCCAAGATCCTACAGTCGATCCCCGGCGTGTACGCGCGCGGCGAAGACGGCTTCGGTCTGCGCAACAACATCGGTCTGCGCGGCACGAGCTCGGACCGCAGCAAGAAAGTGGCGCTGATGGAAGACGGCGTGCCCTTCGGCCCCGCGCCGTATTCCGCCCCTGCAGCGTATTACTTCCCGTTGATGACGCGCATGACGCAGGTGAGCGTGATCAAAGGCCCGGCCGCCATCGTGTACGGACCGCAGACGATTGGCGGGGCACTCAACCTGATCACGCGGGCAATCCCGACCGCACCTTCTTTCGGGCTGGACCTAGCCGGCGGCAGCTACGGCTACGGCAAAATCGACGGCTATTACGGTTGGAGCGACGATCACAACGGCGTATTGCTGACGGGAACTCACCTGCAAAGCAGCGGCTTCAAGCAGCTGAATGACGACGCCAACACCGGCTTTTACCGAAACGAATTCATGCTCAAGATGCAGCATGTCTTCGATCCGCATTCGGAGCATCGCCAAGAGCTGAGGCTCAAGCTCACCTACTCCGAGGAGGTCTCGAACGAGACCTATCTCGGGCTGAGCGACGCGGATTTTCGCGACAATCCACTCTTGCGCTACCCGGTCAGCGCGCTCGATCAGATGAAGAATCACCGCACGTCGGCCGTGCTCACCCACGTGATGCATCCGACGCGCAGCATGACCGTGACGACCAACGCCTATCGTCATGATTTTCACCGCACGTGGCGCAAGGTGAATCGCTTTCGCGGCGCCAACTTGTTCGACGTGCTGAGCGACGCCGAAAGCTCTCAAAACGCAGTCTACCGCGCCATCTTGGCGGGCGAAGCCGACACCGCGAACTCGAACGAAGTGCTGATGATCGGCCCGAACCAGCGTGAGTTCGTCTCGCAAGGCATCGATTCGCGAGCGACCTTGGCGGGCAACACCGGGCCGCTGTCGCACCGCATCGAGTACGGCATGCGCTTTCACAACGACAGCATCGAGCGTCGTCACAGTGAAGACGGCTTCATCGTCACCAGCGGAGCTCTCATGCCGGAGGGCACTCCGACGACCGTCACCGCTTTCAACGAGGCTTCGACCCTGGCGTTCTCGATGCACGCCATCGACGCCGTGACCTGGCGCAAACTGACGGTCACGCCCGGTGTTCGCTTCGAGTTGATGCGCTCGAAGTACTTGGAAAAGCTGGGCTCGACCCCGGCCACGACCTACGGCACGGCCCATGCCGTCTTGCCCGGCCTCGGCGTGTACCAGGAGTTGTTCCCGAACTTCGGCGTGCTGGGCGGCGTGTACCGCGGCTTCAGCCCGCCCGCGCCGGGCAGCGAGGGCGTATCCCCGGAACTCAGCGTGAATTACGAAGTGGGCGCGCGCTACATGTCGCCCGCACTGCGCGCCGAGGTGATCGGCTACTACAACGACTACTCGAACATGACCGACATCTGTACGTTGTCGAGCGGCTGCGTAGACGCGGGCCTAGACAAGCAGTTCGATGCGGGCAAGGCGCGCATCTACGGCGTCGAAGCCTACGTGCAGAGCGAACCCGCGATTGGCCCGGTGAAGTTTCCGCTGTCTCTTGCCTACACGCTGACTCGCACGGAGTTCCAAAACAGCTTCTCGTCCGAAGATCCAGTGTTCGGCGACGTCAAAAAGGGCGACGAGATCCCCTACGTGCCACGGCACCAGTTCAACGTCATGCTCGCCTCGGAGTACGGCCTCGCGAGCGTGTACGGCACGGCGACGTACATCTCCCCCATGCGAGAGCAAGCCGGAAGCGCGCCGCTCGACCGAGTGATCGCCACCGACAAGCAATTGATCGTCGATATCGGCGCGCGCTACCGCGTGCTACGCTGGCTCGAGCTCTACGGAAACGTGCGCAACCTCTTCAATGAGCTCGATCTCGTTTCACGCCGCCCATTCGGTGCGCGCCCCAACGCGCCGCGCATGATTCAGATCGGCCTCAAGCTCAAACTCTAAGACTTGCCCCACCGGCGAAGGCGCGGACTCCCACGCAGCGCTCCCTCCGAACCCCCTCGCCTTCGTCGGTGGAGGCGCTATGAGCGCAGCGTCCGCTCGTCGCTTCCGCTGAACCTTGATTTCTAAAGTGTGCCGTACTGCAACGTCGCTCTCCCGCGAGCGGCCTGCCGATGCGACCTTCCGCCTGATCACCCGATGGTCGGAGGTTCAAATCCTCCCCGGGCAACAAAAAATGAAAACGCGGAGTTGGCGAAAGCTGGCTCCGCGTTTTGCGCGTGGGGCGCTAGCGTTCGCCAGTCACGCCACGCACCACGCGAACCTTGCGCAATGTTGCGATGACCATGCAGCGCTGCCAGGTGAGCGCGTCAGGGTCCGAGAACCAGGCAACGAGGTGATCGCCGACTCGCCACTGTTCGGAGTCAGGCAGGCGCACGATCAGCACGCCCGCGTGCTTGCCGGGCTCAAATTTCCGCGTGTCCGAGAAGTCCAAGTCGTGAGTCACGAGGAAGCGGTCCTCGGCTTGAGCCGCCGCCCATACGTCCTCGTCGCTTCTACCGCCGCGTTGCTCATCGAGCACGGTATCGACGTCGTACCCCAGGGTCATCGCCGCCGACTGCGGGATGTTTTCGTCGAGCTTGAGCTCACGCAACCGGGGCGTTGGGCGGAATCGGGCTCGGGGCGGGCAAGTCTTCACCTGCTGAAGCCGCTGCAAATGCGATCACGGCGCGTACGTCCTCTTCGGCGAGGCTCGGAAATTCGCGCAGGATATGCTCCGTCGTCTCGCCGTGCGCTAGATAGCCGAGCACGACGCGGACCAAAACGCGCGTCCCGCGAATCACGGGCTGGCCGGCGCAGATTGCAGGGTCGCGAACGATACGATTCAAGTAGGTCACCAGCCAATCTTGCCTGCAGGCTGTCGCGCCAGCAACTTCCGGGGAACTCTCGCGGTTTTCCAGGGTTACCGGCGCCTCGATCGCCACCGTGAACGCCATCGTCGTTGGTACTTTAGCCATTACGGTACGATCGAGTGAGCGCCTCGCCAATTGCGCCATTGACGTGAATGGCCTCGCGCGATTCGTCGAGATGTTGCCCGCCGATATGTACCCGGGCGAGTCCGGCTAAATACGTCGTTGCAAGCCGCTGCCGCTGCGTGTCACGACGGCTTGAGCGTCGCTATGGCGCTTGCACATGAAGGCCGGTACGTTGGTACCCGCCGACAATGAAGCCATTCGTTGAACTCACGCGCGACGACATGCACCCTCCATCCTGTTTGGCGCTACCACAGCAGCCACGACGACACGCAGGCCGTTGTGCAACCGGACGAGCGACGCGAACTCTCAGACGAAGAGAGCATCACCTTTGTTGTTGCCACGGTTTTTCGCCTAGCCGACGGATCTGAGCTGACAGGGCTATGCTCGCCTTCGGATCCATCGGGTCTGGACTACCTGCAGCCGGTCATTCTCACAGATGCAGGGCACGTCCGCCTGTGGAACGATGATACCGCGGGCACTCTGGTTGCATCAGCATGCAAACGTCTAGGCAGACCGGTCGCCTCGATTTTTCCCGTCCTCTTCGAGTGTACGATCCCCGTCGACGGCGCACGCGTAACCGGCACGGTCGACCTCTGCGACGCTTCGCCTTCAGCCGGCCACTCCCTAACGTTATCGGTTCGTCTCTTGCCCTCGGCAAGGGACGGCGAGGACCGCCGTCCATGAATGCGCTTAAATCGACGCCGTTCGTTCGTCCTGACCTGTAGCCGGGTCCCGCGTCCCGCGAGCGGCTGCCGCCCCACGTCGGCTATGGCGCTGTCGCGGGCGCGCCCTCTCACTTCGGTGAGCAAATCCTCCAAAGCCTCCGCCGGGCACGGCAGCGCGCGCCTCGGCCGACTATCCCGCCTCGCCCAAAGAGCCACACACTTGGGTACTACGCTAAAAGCGCGTAAATCGGCACGGTCGGCATGTTGTCCAGTCGTAGTATCGCCCCCGCGCAACAAGACGAAAAGGCCCTGAGAATCGGGGCCTTTTTACTTTTGTGATCCGGCGGCCTGCGGGACGATCGGTCAAATATCCCTTGTGGATTGGCGGCGGCGCACAACGCGCGGGTGCAGCGAAAAGCGACGCCGAGCCAGCACGGTTCCGATTGCGAGGAGCAAGCCCACGAACGCGGGCAACGGCTTGCTACCCGACTGACGCCCCGGAATTCGGCAACTGCAGGAGTCTGGCACGGGCCCTTGACCCCCCGCGCCCGCTTGTGCGCCCGAGCTACTGCCTGCAGTGCTCGCTGCCGGCTCGCCGCCAGCTCCTGCGTCGTTGGCTTGTGCTGCAGAGCCGGCACTGGAGTCATTGGCACCCCCAGCGTTTTGGCTGCCACCTCCACCGCTACCACTGCTGACCACCTCACCTGCGAACCCGCTGCTACCAAGGCTACCTCCAGTGCCACCCGTGCCGGCAATGCCCGGAGTAACTGCAATACCTCCACTGCCCGCAGATACGCCGATCCCGCCATCACCGGCGATGTTCACATTGCCGGCCACGCCCCCGACCCCGATTGTGCCACCCGTGGTGCCGACGTCGCCGCCGATCCCGATCGTGCCACCCGTGGCGCCGACGTTGCCGTCGACGCCGCCTATGCCCGCTGCGCCGCCAATGCCCGCTGCGCCGCCAATGCCCGCTGCGCCGCCAATGCCCGCTGCGCCGCCAACGCCCGCTGCGCCGCCAATGCTCGCTGCGCCGCCAATGCCCGCTGCGCCGCCAATGCCCGCTGCGCCGCCAATGCCCGCTGCGCCGCCTGTGCCCGCTGCGCCGCCAATGCCCGCTGCGCCGCCTACCCCGCCCGTGGCACAACGACCAGCAACACAAGCTCCGTTTTGACACTGGCTCGCTTCGCTGCAGGGCAGGCCGTCCGCAAAGGCCGTGGAACTGAGGAACCGCCCGCGCGCGCGAAACGAGCCGTCAGACGCTAGGTAGCGCGTGTAGCCCACCAAACTGGAGTCGCCCGCGCCGTGAACGAGAGTCACTTGCGAAAGTTCATCGAGATCGTTCGAGATCAGGAACGACTCTGAATCCACAGGCACCAGCGCGTCCGAAAATCGGCGACCACGGAGGCTGGCGTAAGGACGACGATTACCAGCCTCGGAGTCGCGCCAAAGGGCCCAAACGTGAGTGCCGTCCCAACTGAGCGCCACGCGCTGGGTGGATACGTCCACCGCCGGATATGGCTGTCCAGCAAGCGCAATCCCACCTGTATCGAGGAGCTGCAAGGTGCTCGACAGCCGCGCAATATGCAGTTTCTCAGTGCCGCTGGCGACATCTGCCCAAGCGATGACGAAGTTGTCGCCCACCGCAAGCACTTCGACACCCGTGTCGGCGGGCGCGCCATTGTCGAGTTGCGGAGACGAAAAGCGCAGAAGTTCCTTCGGCTGCGCGTCCAGCAACGCGAGTGCTGCGCTGACCCGCGTGCCATATAACACTCGCTCTTCAGGGCCACCTTGTGCGGTCCAGAGCACCGCGTATTGGCCAGAGTTGAACGCCAACTCGGGCGCAGACACCCACGGGTCGGCGTTGGGCGCGACCGTCAACGGCGTGACCCAGCCACCTGTACCCCACAGCTGGGCCAGCGTGACGGCGCTTGCGCTCGACCAAGCGACGATGGCGTGGGCGCCGTCCGTTGCGATCGCGAATTCGTTAGGCAACGGTGTTGGCTTCCCCTTCGGCATGACGACAGGTGGATCACTGGCAGTGATCGTGGCGGTGCCGAGTAGGGCGTCGTCGAGGCCGCCCCATGCGCTCGAGAACAAGCCGGGGTTCGCCGCAACTCGCGGAGCTCGCCCGAGCCCGGTCGCCGACGTAATCCCAAAACTGGCGCTATCCAACAGCGTGCCATTCGCGGAAAGGCGATGGCCAAAAATCTGCGGTGTTTTCGCAGAATAACCAGGAAGGATTGTGGCGGCTTCGGTCCATGCGGCGAGGAAGGTCTGACCGTCGAACGCCACGGAAGGCGCAAATTGGCCGCGTGGGTAGCCGACCAGCGCCATCGGCGGAACATCGAGCGCTTGATTCGAAGCGTTGAAGCGCACGCCACGCGCACCCGCGGCGATCACGAACTTCGTACCACCAGCAAATGGATCGACGGAACTGGCGAGCGCAATGGGGGCGACGGGCAGCGCACCTAGGAGCGGCTGAGTCGTGTCGGGACTCCCTGACATACCCAGCCGTACCAGATCGAAATCACCGTTGTTGAGCTCACGCACAATAGTAAAGTCGCTGCCAAGAGTCACGGCGGTCGCCGAGCGATCACTGGGTTTGCCGTCGGTAATAACGGATTCACCAGGCAGGGCCACTGCCGGGCCAACCGAGAACGCGTGGGCCGCGCTCTCCGAAATTCTGACATACACAGCCGCCGTATTGTAACCCACGCTCTGTTGCTGAGCGATGACAACGAGCAAATCACCCGTACCGCTGCCCGCGATATTCAGCACTCGGGTCTCTTTGCTGTAATTCAGATCTTGCGCGACCTTGAGATACGGGCCCAAATCGCCGGCGGGAGAGACAGAAAATCCGATTACTGCTTTCGGTCTATCCAAACAAGAATAGGTCGCGAAATAGTCGATGCCGTTGAACGCCAAGTGCCCGCCAATCAAATCCTTCGGCTGGAAGCAGTCGAGCGTCAAAAACGGGGCGGGATCTGCGACCAGCATCGTCTTGAGGATCTGGCCCGAGAGGCTGAGCAGCACCCCGTTGCCACAAGTGTCCGTGAACAGCGCCGTGTCGGTGCTGCGAGCGAACCCGGCGAGGCCACCGGTATAACACTGGCTGGGCACCGCTGCCGTCGGCGCGCTCACGCTGCCGTCGCGGCTCACGCTGACGACAGAGTAGGTCAACGAAAGCGAACCCTGATACCCCGAAACCTGAGAGACGACGAGCCAACCACTGCCGACGTCCAACACCAGTGCGCGATCGAGTTGTTTCCCGCTGCCGAGATTCGGCAACTTGGCAAGTTGCTTCACGCTACCGCTCTCTGGGTTCAACCGTACCAGCGTCAGGGCCGGCGCGTTGGCATCGAATGGCGGTGCCGTTACCTTGCTGCGCCTAGAACGCCGTGACCAGTCTTCCGGGTCGTACGAAGACACACCTTGATAGGCAAGCAAGTAGCCAGCGTCGTTGCTCGCGGTGATGCTCAACAGTTTCGCGTGCGGATTGAAGTCGAGTACCGCCTCCTGATCGAGGCCAAAGTCTGGGGAAACTTTCGCTGGTGCAGCGAGGGGCGCAGTACGCTTGCCAAGTGCCTCGTCAGCAACGCTGTCTCTCGATCCGCAACCGGCGAACAGCAGAACGCTCGTGAGCAATAGCCCACATCGATCTCGATAGTTCATCAAACTTCCCTCCCGCTACATGCTCACCAGAGGATCGGCCCGTCGCGACTGGAGCACAACCTCGAGCGTCACTGTAAACAAATCGACATGCGTGTGATGAGATTGAGAGAGTGCAGCGTTGCACTCTGTCTCGTGAGTAATTTTCTCAGCGACCGCGCACTACGCTAATTTGCCCGATCGCCGAACACCCGATTAGCGGCGCGGTTGGATCAATCGCGTACCTCGTTGGTACGCGCGGAGATTACTGATGACTCCGCGCAGTCAGACGCTCGGACTCATCCCTGCGATCGCTAGTCAGCCATGCCTGAGCTCCCCGAATTATCCAATCGCCTGAGAGTTCGACTGGCGGCTCCCCACGTTGACGTGAGTGCTTCGATCCGCTCCCGGACTGGACGGAGCGCTCGCGGGTGGCGAACTCCGTCATTGGGGTCTTCGACGCGGGCAGTGCGGGTCCTGATCGAAATCGAATCGACTCTTCTGCAACAGCCTCCTGGCTGAGCGCTGCAGCGCGAATGCGAGTGAATGTGAGCGAGTGTGACTGTAATGATGACTAGCCACATTTGATTGCGGCGCGGGGAGAAGCAATCGACGCTCCCCGCGTTCACGAAAGGGACGGTAATGAAAAGCTGGAGCTGGCTCGCGGGGTTGCTGGGGTGCTGCTTGTTGCTGGGGTGCGGGGCGCATGCCGGCGCGGAAGGAGATTCGCCGTCCGAGCGCGCGTCGTCGCGCGCTGCCGAGCTCGTGCTGCCGCCCCAGGTGTCACCAGATTTTGCGCTCGATCAAGAGCAGACGGCGGAGCCCGATCAAAGCGGCGCTTGGTTGGCCATCGCATCCAGCACCGCCGCCGGGTACATGCTCCTATACCGTGTACCGTACGCCCCTGAGCCTTGGTCGCGCTTCACCACGCACGGGAACGTCGGCAGCGCCTACGCGACGGATCAACTCGCCGTGGTCCTTTGGGGCGCTAGCGGCGGTGCGCCATCGACACTGACGAGGCTACCGATTTTCGGAGTAACGAATGCGCGCGCGATGGACGTCGGTAGCGGTTGGCTCATCGTCTACGATGACCCCACAGGCCGTCACACCGTCGTGGTTGCCCGAGACGGGAGCTTCAGTCCGCCGAAGGCCGTACTCGGGACCTGCGGCATGGTGGACTTTGCGCGCTCGGCGACGACCGCATTGCTGACCGACTCGTGCAACAACGGCACGCTGTTCGACTTCGCAGGCCAGATGTTGACCGCAATCACGTTTCCGAAGCCTGCCGAACCTACCAACCTTTGTTGGAACCTGAATATCAGCGGGGGCCAGCTCGCGTTCAACGGCATCGACTACCTCGTGATGTTCGATTGCGTGCAATATTACCAGAAGGGCGTCCTTGGCTATGTCGTGTCTCCAGCGGGGGACGTGGGTCCCTCAGCCATGCTCATCTCGCAGCCGATGGTGCCATACAAAGGGGTGAAGTTCGTCAACATCGCTGGCAACAGCAATGGCACGTTCCTCGTCGTTCTGGCGCAGGACAAGAGCTCGGGGCCCGAGCACGCCATCACCTATCGTCGGCTGTCCGAAACGGCCCAGCATGTCTTCTCTTACGGCACCGAGCAAACCATGCCTGGCGAAATGGTCCTGAACGACGGCTTGCCGAGCGACAGCTCCGTGAGCGTAGCTGAGTTCGGAAGTGACTTTGCCCTCACGCGCACGCGCAGCACCGGAGTGCTCGACCTCGTGCGGCCGAATGTGAACGGGAGCGGGGTCGTCACGACGCAGCTGCTCGCGCCGCTCAGCGGGTCTGCCTACCTGTTCCCGGACGATCAATTCGCGGGCGCAACTCGGCTGATGATGATCACGAGCGCGGGCATCACGCGCTTGACCAGTTCAGCAGCGCAAATCGACGTCCCTCCGGCGAGCGTGTTTCCTTCGAAGCAGCGGGGTCAATATGCGGCGTCGCTCGCGTTCGATGGTCTGAACTACCTCGCTTCGTGGACCGAGGCGATGCTCACCGTTCCCGCTTGGAGCACCGGAAACGCGCCGCAGATCTTCGGTCATCGCTTGTCGGCAACAGGCGCACTCTTGGACTCGTCTAGCTTCGGGATCAGTCCCGTGACGGACGTCGCTGTCACACCGCTCGTCGCGGCAAATCCAAATCAGTTTTCAGCCGCCTGGAACAGCGCGACCAACTTCCTCACTGGCGCTGCCACGATCACGGACGTCAATCCGCCCGTCCTTGCGCGGTATCCATCGCCCGGGAGCACTCCGCTCGAATTCGGCCTGGCCACCGACGGTTCGAAAACGACGGTCGCCTGGTCGACGTCGACTGCGGTGTTTACGGCTCAGTTAGGCAGCACGGGCACGTGGTCTACTCCGTTGACCATCGGCAGCCTTGCGGATGCGACTGCTACCGCGCCCGCGTTGGTATTCAACACTGGGAAATACCTCGTACTGTGGACGGCTGCCGCCAATTCGGCAGAGCGAGCGCTGTATGCCACGCGCGTCAGCACAGCGAATACCCCACTCGATTTGGCGCCGAAAGAAGTGCTGCGCTTCGCCTCGCCGGCCGTGAGTGACGCCTCCGTCGACACCGGCATCGAGGCCGTTGCATGTGGAGATCACTTCGTCGTTGCTTGGACCACCATAGTAGGACCTTCTGAAGAGCTGCGCATTGCTCGTGTCTCCGACACGCTAACCCTGCTCGATCCCGGTGGGATCTTGGTCGGGAGCCAAGCCTATCCGGTGGTCGGCGCGACGAGTCATCGCTTCGCGTTAGGCTGGGACGGTAGCAACGTTTGGGTGGTCTGGCGCGACAACGAGGGCGGCGCGCGCCGTCCCTCGGCCGGCCTGCGCGGCCGGCGCTTTTCCGAAACGCTCGCAGCCGTCGATTCCGACTCATTTTCGATCGCGACGGACCTCGATGAGTATTCGAAAGTGACGCTCGCGCACGGTGCGGCTGACTCGAGCATGGTCGGCTACACGCGCTACCTCGCGAGCGCCGGCTCATTTCGCGCACGTGCGCGGTTCTTGAGCGCGTCGTCATTTGCAGACGGAATGCCGTGTACCAGTGCAAGTCAGTGCCAGAGCGGCGTCTGTTCGAGCGGCGCTTGCTGGACTGCGACTGGTTCGGGCGGCAGCACGGGTGTCGGGGGCACGGGTGGAAGCGCGGGCGTTGGTATCGGCGGCGAGGGCGGTGGCGGCGGGATCGTCGGCATTGGCGGCACAACCAGCGTCGGCGGAAGTATCGGCGCCGGGGGGATGATTGACGTCGCTGGAACTGGTGGAACCGTTGGAGTTGGGGGAACCATCGACTTTGCTGGCAGCGGCGGGGTCGGCGGAGGCGCCGGAATCAGCGGGAGTGCCGCAAGCGGAGGCAACGCGGGAGTTGCTGGCAATGTCTCCGTTGGCGGCAATGCGGGGCTGGGTGGCAGTAGTGGGACGAGCGGCGGCACTGAGACCGGCGGCAGCGCAGGGACTGGCGGCAACGCCGGCATTAGCGGCAGCGGCGGCAACGCCGAGGTCGCAGGCGCGAGCGAGGGCGGCGCTAGTGGCGCTCTGTCCGGCGAAGGCGGGGAAGCGACGGGGGGGCAACCGACAGGATCTGCCGGCAAAGGCGCGGTTGCTGGGCAAGCGGGCACAGCAGGAAGTCCCTCGAATCCGCCCTCTCCCTCTTGCGATTGTCGAACGGCAGGTGCCGGCTCGACGAGCCGTGGGCGCGCCCCGGCGCTGTTCGGGGCGCTGATTGCGATCGCAGCCGCGCTATTCCGCCGCCGCACGCCATCGCGCGCGCGGCGACGCCGCGCGGCCCTCAAAGTCTGGTGAGGCTCTTCGCGCCGCGGTTCTGCCCTGATGGCGGACGTGCGGGAGCTTCGCTGGGACGGCCGCATCAGCGAGAACGACTGCGACGCCGACGAGGAACACGGAGCAGGCGCCTCGCTCGACCTGCGATGAAGCTCTGAGCGGGGGGTTGGAGGCCGACGAGCGCCACCTACCTGCCCGTGAGCCGCGCGTGCGCTTCGGGGTAGCGCTCCCCGCGAGCCTGGAGCTTCGAAGCGCTCTGATCGATCTCGTGCAGGTCGCCGGGCGGAGCTGCAGGCTTGCGCCACGTAGGTTCTCTTCAAGTCGATCGAGCTTCGTCGTGCCTGGGTTCGGGACGATCCACGGCTTTGCGCCAGCAACAACGCGAGCGCCACCTGGGCTGGCGTCGCGTTCAGACGAGCCGCGATCGTATCCAAGAGATCCACGAAGACACGGTTCGGTCGCGCGCGTCGCGCTCAACGCGGGAGCATCGAGCGGAAGTCGGTCTCGTCGAACTTCGTCGAAGTGTCGATCCGCCCGGTGCGAAAGCCCTTATCCAGGGGCTGAACGGGACAAACCCGATGCCGAGCTCTTCGAGCGTCGGGAGAATCTCTTTCTCGGGCTAGTGGTACACGAATACTCGCTTTGGAGCGGGGTCACGGGTTGCGCGGCGCGCGCTCGCCGGATGGTCTCTACTCCCGCCTCGGACAACCCAAAGTGTTGACCTTCCCTTCGCGGATCAGGTCCTTCACAGCGCCAGCGACATCCTCGATCAGCACGTCGAGGTCCACGCGGTGGTGGTGGGAAGAGATCGATGGCGTCGATGCCGATGCGTTGAATCGCCATGGGATACTCCTCGCTAAGGCTGAACTTCGAAGCAAAAGGTGCGCCCTGTCCTTGCGCGACACTAGATGGCCCGGCCCGAACGGCCTGTTTAGCTATACTTGACAATCCGGATTCGATCGGGCCCCCATCCGGGATGGAGCCCCTCCCGTTTACGGAACTAGAGGCATTTTTAGCTGTGGCTCGTCACCGCAGTTTCAGCGGTGCGGCGCGCGAGCTGGGGATCTCGCGGTCTGCCGTGAGTCAGTCGATCCGCCAACTCGAGGAGCTGGTCCGCGTCGTTCTGCTCACGCGAACGAAGGCAAAGGGAGTAGGCCTGGCGTACACGCTCGAGCAGATGGTGCGCGAGCAACTGCAAAACGGGGCACTGAAAATCGTCCTCGAGCGGTATGTGCCGACGGTTCCCGGTTTTTATCTTTACTTTCCGAGCGTCGCTCGCAAGTCGGCTCCGCTCCGGCTGCTCATTGAGGCGGCGAAGGAGCTCGTCGCACGCGCTGTCTGAACGCTTCTCAAACGGCGCTACCCGTCAGCGCGCTATGCTACAAGACGTCGCTCAAAGCCCACATAAACTCGGTATGCAGCGTGCACTTGCGCCCCGCGCAACAACCTGAAATGCCCCGGTAAAACGGGGCTTTTCGCTTTTGTCTGCTTGACATTTCCAGGGGTGCTTACCGCCAAGCGCTGCCTGATTTCATCCCAAGTTTCGATTCCGAAGATCAGTCGCTGACTTCCTGCTGTCGCATCGTCCTCACGCCACGCCGAGATAGCGGCGACGCCAGAGCCAGCCGAGGGCACCGACCAGCGCAGCGAACGAGACGAGGTCCTCGCCTCCTGAACTGGCACCGACGACAGGAATGCTGCACGAGTGGCCCTTCGAACCGCCACCTGCACTCGTGGCACCAACGTCGGCGTGACCGGCGCTCGCACCTGACACACCACTCGCGCCCCCAACAATCCGGACTACTTTGGCAAAGTCAGCTCGGATGAGCGAAAGTCTATGCGCGGCAGGCCAGAGCAGTGGAGCGCCGTGCTCGACTGATCGAACATAGCCGGTGCGGAGCTAGGCTAAACTTCCTCAGGACTTTGCGGATTTGTTGATAGAGCTCTGCGCGTGTCAGCGCGGCTTGTATAGCCGGAGAGTGGTGCCGCTCGCATACACGGTTGTAGCAAGGACTTCGAATTGCAAAGCGTCCGGAAGTTCGTGGAACAACGGCTTTCCGCCTCCGTAGGCCAACGGCTGCGTTATGATGGCGTACTCGTCGAGGAGTCCAGCTCTCGCCAGCGACTGAGCAAACCCAGCGCCGCCCCAAGCGATGATCTCTCCACCGGGCTGGCTTCGTAGTGCCGCCACTTCGTCTGCGAGCGGTCCACGTGCGATCTTAGATTCCGGCCACTTGGCTTCTTTAAGCGACTTGGAGAACACGACTTTGGGGATTTCGTTCATCGGCGCGGCGTAATCATCCTTGGATGTTGGCCAGACGGTCGCCATGCCTTCGTAGGTCACTCGCCCCATGATGTGGGTCCCAGCGCGACGGATGCGCTCGAGTTTCCAACGCTTAAGGTCGGCCGGCTCGGGAAGCTGCCCGACCGCCTGCCCCGTGGGCGCAGCGACGTACCCATCAATCGATGCCGTCATGATCAGGACCACGTTGCGCAATTGCATATCCTCCTTCTATGCGAAGCCTGAACTGCTCGCAACGGGGCCAAATCAAGTGTGGACTTGGGACATCACCAAGCTGCTCGGGCCCGAGAATGGACGTACTACTATCTGTACGTCGTGCTCCTCCACGTCCGCAAGGTCCTTGTGCCGACCAGCCGACTTCTTGTTGGCGATGAGGGCGGGCTGGCCGATGTACGGAAACTTGGACGCCGAAGGCAGTGTCGATCCGTGACGGATCGCGTGACCATCAATAAAATTCAGGACCGAACGGCGAGTGCCCACGACTCACGCACGTGCAGCGGATGCTGGTGGGCGAGCTTTTCCACGACGACGAAGCCCGCGTCCTGGAAGAAGCGCTCGGCTTCGGCCCAGTCATCGAATTTGTTTTGCTCGATGCGATGCGCGTCGATGAATTCGCGCGAGCGCCCATAGCCGACCGTCGGCGCGGAGCCGCCGGGATTCTTCAGATACACATCCGCAGTCAGCCAGCGGCCGCCGCGCGCGCTGAGCGCCGCGTGCACGTTGGCGGCGAGCTGCGCCTTTTCGCGCCGGCTCAGGTAGACGAGCAAGCCTTCATTGGCGATCGCCACTGGTCCATCGGGCAGCGAGGCGACCGTTCTTTGGAACGCCTCGCCATCGAGGGCGTCGAGGGCCTGCACCCGAAGTGTGCCCGCGAGTGGCCCGGGGTGAAGCCGAGCGACGAGCTCGGCTTTGAGCGTGACGAGGGCGGGCAAATCCGTGTCCAGGTAATAAGTCGGGCTCGTGCGTGCCAACTCGAGGCCGCGGAAAGACAACCCAGCGCCGATTTCGAGCACGTTCGGGCATGCGGCGTGCGCGAGCAGTCGATCCAGACTGCGGTAGCGATTCTCGAAATGACGCAGGCGGCGTCGGGCATTCTCTTCGGTCATCGCGTGCTGCAGCTCTTCAGGTACTGACCCGTTCCAGAGCAGAGTGGCTGCTTCCTTGGCGAACGCGATCGACGAGCCGGCTTTCATCAGCAGCAGCGACAGCGCGGACGGGCTGATCGTGGAGTAGTCGCGGGGCGCGTCTGAAAGACGTGCGATCATCGGTTGCCTCGCGCGCTGCCCTAGGGCGAAGGCGTGGCCGGGACGCACACGCGATCGGCGCGGCAAATCTGGTCCACGGCGCACGCCGGGTTGCACAGCGGCCGGCACACTCCGGCTTCGCAGGCATAGCCGGGCGAGCAGATCGGCGTGCAATCGGCGAGCGATGTTGCCACCGGTGCAGCGCTGGGCGCGACGGGGACTGCGACGGCCGCGGGCACGGCCACCGGCACGGGCGCGGGTGTACCCGCGAGGCGATAGCTGAGGCCCGCGAGTTTGAATTCGCGGTGCACGCAGTCGTGCCCGCTGTACGGTTCAGTCACCTTGGTCAACTTCACGAAGTTCGCGCCGCGCTCAGCGGCGGCTTCTTTGAGCAAGGCGGTTGCTCCTTCGCGCGTGCCCTTGTCGCCGTTGAACTGGCAGCCTTGGCCATCGGTGACGGCGATCTCGCCGAGAGGCGTCGCCCCGTCGGGCGGATCCCGTTCCTCGACGGTGACTTGTTGCGCTCGTGGGCTGAGCGGCTGAACCGCGGCAACGCCGTTGCACGCGGCGACGGTGGAGAGCGCAGCGCCGACGAGGATTTCGAAGAGTGGGCGAGGAGTCACGGCGTTCGGATGAAACACTGCTTCTGACGGCGGCGGCAACTGAATGTGGAGCCTTTGTCGCACGCCTGGCCCTTTTCGTGGCCAGGCGCTCATGCTGAGATGGGAGAGGTGTCAAACCTCGACCCCGCCCGGCCCGCCCCGGCCCGGCGCGCCGCTCGACGCCCCGCCTGTCACCGAAGCACTGGCGAACTGACCGGCGCGCGGCGCCAATCGGGCGACCAAGGTGAGCTACAACTGGTGGGGGTGGCGCGCTCGGGCGGAAGCTGTTTCACGTCGTGAAGTCGTAGGTCGAGCCCTCAAAAGCTGCCGCCGAAGTGCAGCGCATCGAACCGGCCGTTGCCCGATCGCGTACCAAGACCGAAGCTCAGCGTGCCTCCCCAAGCGAGCTGCTTCACGAGATCGACCTGAGCTGCCGTCGTGACCAACGAGTTGCCACCGCTGGCCCGAGGCATGGCGTACGCCCCGACGCTGGGCACGAGCCACAGACTCGGTCGCAACGGGATGGCGTAGGTGATGCCGCTACCCATCCCTGCATCGACCTGACAGCCCAGCGACGAGAAGCCGTGCAACACGAGCTGCGGAGCCAGATGGACGAAGCTTTCGTACTGCACGGCAAAGCCGCTCACCGAGTTGCCGCTCGCGTCGGTGCGAGAGTCGCAACCCGAATAAGCGCCAGCCTGCGCAAACAAACCGCTCGTGAGAGAGAGGCGCAGCGGAGCGAACGCGGCGGTCACCGAGGGGCCGTACTGATGGGCGAAGAGGTCGTCCCCGCGCAACGGCGTGACGATGGGAATGAGCGGCGCGGCCGCCTGTTGTGCACGAGCGGGAGCCGAGCGCGCGCCCAGCGCGGCGAAGGCGCTGACCGCCATGCCGATCTTCCCCAGCGCACGCACGCGCCAGCGCCGGAGAGGTAGACCGCCCATGGCCGAAATTCTGACCCCCCACGGTCCGAAGTCAAGATTGGGCGAGACGCGGCGCGCAAAGGGAAGCGCGCCCAACTTGCAATGCTAGCAGCGCGGGCAGGCTCTGGTTAAGAGTGATGCGCGGAAAGAAATTGCCAGATCGCCTCGAATGCTGGCTGCCCGGTGCCTACGAAATGGTCGCCGCCCTGGACCGTCCACAGTTCGACGCTGCCCGACGTGCAGTGCGTGTATCGTTCGACGCGCGTTTCGGCGCCGGGGAGTCGCGGGTCGAGATCGCGATCCGGCGCGGGGAGCGCGCGGCCGGTGCAGCCGAGCCGCTTGGCCCAATCTCGAAAGCCATGCTGGGCTCCCGGAAAGCTCGAGAGCTGTAGCGAATCGAATACTCTTCCGCCTGCGTAGCGGACGATTTCGTCAGCATCGCCGTGTACTTCCAAGAGCGCGAGCGATTTCGTGGGGGTGCAGGGCTGCTCCACGGGTGGCGCTGCGCCCGACATGCTGGCGGCGGCCGTGATTCGGTCGCCCAACGCGCAGGCGAGCCGCTCGGTCATGAATCCGCCATTGGAGTGGCCCATCACGTAGACTCGGTGCGAATCGACGTCCGGCCGAGCGCGCCAGGAATCGAGTAGCTGCGCTAAGCGCGCCAGATCGTCGATCTCGCGTCGATCGAAGTTACAGCAGGCAGTCCCCGCGTTCCAAAATTGCCGTTTTTGGCGATCGAGGCTGCCATCGGGGGCCAGCACGAACACGCGCTCTCGCGCGCCGAAAGCGGCCAAGTGCAGTGCCTCGAAGGCGATTTTGCCGGACCCGCCCAGGCCGTGCAGGAAGATCAGCAACGGTCGTCGTTCGCCCGGCGCTAGGCCGCTGGGTTGATAGATCTGAACCGGGGGCATGGACAGCTCGGCGCTGGCCGTCGGGTTCTCCGTGCTCGTGAGTGCGGCGTTCGCGCTCGAGGAGGGCACCGCCGTCGCGCTGACAGCCCCGGGGGCAACCGCAGGCGCCGCCTTGGTCGCGGCGCTCGGCGAAGGGGCGCGGTCGCAGGCTGCCAGCACGAGCAGCAAACCTACCAGCAGCGATATCGAAAGGACGCGCACGGCCTCAGCGTAGTCGAGCCGAGCGCCGCGCAAAGCAGATTCTCGAGCCCCGCGTAGCGTTGGCGGATCCCCGAAGTCAGTCGCTAACATCGAGTCAGGGATGGCGACGAGCCACTCCGCGCGGCGTGCGTTTCGGGCCTGCGTTCCGAGCGCAAGTGACTCGGCGGCGCGCTTGCGCTACGCCACGGCGAGCATGCCACGAGAGCCTCAGCATGAAGCGCCCTGATTGGTTTCTGCTCGGGATGTGCCTGGCGGTGGCGCTCGCGTGGCTACTGCCTGGGCCCGGCGCGAAGGGCGGCGGCCTGCACCCCGAGCTGCTCAACAAGTTCGGGGTATCGCTGATTTTCTTTCTGCACGGGCTCACTTTGTCGTTTGCCGCGCTGGGTGCAGGCGCACGCAATTGGCGGCTGCACCTTTTGGTTCAAGCTTGCACGTTCGTGCTCTGCCCGCTCTTGGGGCTCGTGCTGCTCGGGAGCATTGGCCGCCATTGGCCGAGCGATCTACGCACTGGTCTGTTCTTCCTGTGCGCGTTGCCGTCTACGGTTTCGTCCTCCGTGGCCCTTACCGCGACGGCCAAGGGCAATGTGCCGGCGGCGGTGTTCAACGCGACCCTGTCCAGCCTGCTCGGCGTCGTGCTGACTCCACTCTGGCTCAGCCTCGTGCTCGGCGCAGCAGGTCAGGCATTGCCGATTGCCAGCGTGATCCTGGATTTGCTCGAGTGGCTGGTGTTGCCGCTGTTCATCGGTCAGCTACTACGCCCGCTGCTCGGCGCCTTCGCGACTCGACACAAAGCGCGCATCAGCGTGCTCGACCGCCTGACCATCCTGCTGCTCGTGTACACCTCCTTCTGCGATTCCGTAAAAGATGGCGTGTGGCACGCGGGCGGCAGCGCGCTTCTGGTCTCGGTCCTCTCGTCGGTTGCCATTCTGGGCGCCACCATGCTGATCGTCTGGCAAATCAGCCGAGCGCTCCAGTTCGCGCTGGCCGAGCGCATCGTCGCGCTGTTCTGCGGATCCAAAAAGACGCTCGCTTCTGGCGTGCCGATGGCTCGCCTGATCTTCGGGGCTCATCCTGGCCTGGGCATCATCCTTTTGCCGCTGATGCTGTACCATCCGTTGCAGCTCGTCGTCGGTGGTTGGCTCGCGGGGCGCTTCGCGCAGAACGCTAGCGAGCAAGCCGAGTAGCTGGCCAAGCTCTTTTTCGGGGAGCAGCTCTGCCTATCCAAGCCGTGAATCGCGAGATTCTGGTCTGGTTCGAGCTGGAGGCCGGGGGTGCGACCGACGGGCCCGGTGTAGCATTGGGGAGCGGGCACGCCCGGCCTTTACAGCGCCTGCCAAGCAGGAAAGAATGACTGACTTGGACTTCAAACGAGGCCGAGTTCGCGCCCAAAACCTGGTTGGATCCGTGTGGCACGCGCCGAGCGGTGTGGGCGAGCGAGTGCTCAACAGTCCTTGGACAGGGCAGGTGATCGGCAGTGTCGGGATGTCGGGGCCCGCGGACGTCGCAGCGATCGTCGAGGCCGCGCGTGAGCCGGCGGCCGTGTGGGCAAAGACTCCGCTCAAAGAGCGCGTCCGGCCGCTCGCACGCTTTCACGAGCTGGTGACGCAAGCCCTGAGCGAGCTGTCCGAGATCGCGGCGCTAGAATCAGGAAAAACCGAGGCCGAAGCGCGCGCGGGACTATTGCGCGGGCTTGAGGTCGTCGAGTTCGCGCAGAGCCTGCCGAACTTGGATCGCGGTGGTGCGCTCGAGGTCTCACGCGGGGTGACTTGCGAATACCGGCGTGAACCGCTGGGCATCGTGGCGGGCATCGCGCCGTTCAACTTTCCGGCCATGGTGCCGATGTGGATGTTTCCGATCGCGATCACGCTCGGCAACGCGTTCATCCTGAAGCCGTCTGAAAAAGTGCCGCTCACAGCCTGTCGTTTGGCCGAGTTGATGCTCGAGGCAGGCTACGCGCCAGGCTTGTTTTCGCTGCTCCAGGGCGCCCGCGAAGCGGTCGAAGCATTGATCGATCATCCAGAAGTGCGCGCGGTGGGCTTCGTTGGCTCGACGGCAGCGGCGCGCGCGGTGCATGCGCGGGCCACGGCCCTGGGCAAGCGCGCGCTCTGCTTGGGCGGCGCAAAGAACCATTTGATCGTCGCGCCGGACGCCAACGAAGCGCTCACCGTCAAGTCGATCGTCGATTCGTTCACGGGTTGCGCTGGGCAGCGCTGCATGGCCGGCAGCGTGCTGGTCGTCGTGGGCGAGGCAGAGCGCTTCGTCAGTAAGGTCGTGGAGCTGGCCAGCCAGATCGAACTGGGCAAGGACATGGGCGCACTGATCGACGGCGCAGCACACGCGCGCTTGACGGCCGGTTTGGCGCAGGCCGCGCGCGAAGGCGCCCAGATCTTGCTCGACGGCCGCGTGCAGCCGGCCCCCGCTGGCTTCGAAGCGGGCAACTGGCTCGGACCGAGCGTGATCGATCACGTGACGCCCGCCATGCAGAGCGCGCAAGTCGAGCTGTTTGGTCCGATTTTGTCGGTAATTCACGTCAAAACCTTGGATGAAGCGTTGGCTCTGGAGCAGCTCAGCCCGTACGGTAATGCCACCAGCATCTTCACTCAGAGCGGCGCGGTCGGTAGCTACGTGGCGGAGCGCGCTTCGAGCGGCATGGTCGGCGTGAACATCGGCGTGCCCGTGCCGCGCGAGCCGTTCTCGTTCGGCGGCACCAAGGACTCCAAGTTCGGTCAAGGTGACATGACCGGCCCCGCGGGAGTCGAGCTCTGGAGCAACTTGAAAAAGATCACCACCAAGTGGGCGCTCGCCGAAGACGCCACCTGGATGTCATGACGAGGCCGAACCGATGACTCAGAAGACGGCTCACAAGCGCCCGAAAGCAATTCAGCTCACCTCCCATCCGGGCGGGCCAGGGCCGAAGCCCGTCCCCGTGGTCTGGGGCGCACAGGATCCGATGCTGCGCGGGCCGCTGATCGGCACCGTGACCAACACCGCGCAAAGGAACGTGATCGGCACGCACGCCGGCAGCTACTCCGTGTACCGCGCGGTGGCGGTGGCCGCCGGCGCGCTCGATCCGCTGCGCAAGCCGGACTTGACCAATACCTCGCCGACGCACGTGATCGGGCCCTTTCCGAGCTGGTTCGACCCGGCCAAGATCGTCTCCCTGGATCCGTTCGGAGCGCTCGTGAGTGAGGTATTCAAGCCCTACTTCGAGCAAGGTTACGACATTCGCCCGACGATTGCCGTGACGCGCGCGCACATTCAACTGCCGGAGTTGGAGGAAGCGATCGCCGCGGGTCGGCTCAAGGTCGACGGCCACGTGCTCAAGACGGGCGGTTCGGTCGTGGTGGTGAAAGCAGCGCTGGAACCGGTTTGGTACTTGCCGGGGGTGGCCGCGCGCTTCGGCTGTGACGAAGCAGATTTACGTCGAACTTTGTTCGAGCACACCGCGGGCATGTTCCCCGAGCTCGTCACGCGCTCGGACTTGGAAGTGTTCATGCCCCCGATCGGCGGCGCCACCGTGTACATGTTCGGCGACGTATCGGGCATTTCGGACCCGAACAAGCCGCTCGCCGTGCGCGTGCACGACGAGTGCAACGGCTCCGATGTGTTCGGCTCCGACATCTGCACTTGTCGACCATACCTGACACACGGCATCGAAGAGTGCGTGCGCACCGCGCAGGCCGGCGGCACGGGCGTGATCGTGTACAACCGGAAGGAAGGCCGCGCGCTCGGGGAAGTGACCAAATTCCTGGTCTATAACGCGCGAAAGCGCCAAACCGGCGGCGATCGCGCCGATCAATACTTTGCGCGTACGGAGTGCGTCGCGGGCGTGCAAGACATGCGCTTTCAAGAGCTGATGCCGGACGTGCTACACTGGCTCGGCATCACCAAGATCGACCGCTTCGTCTCGATGAGCAACATGAAGCATGATGCGGTGGTGCGCGCCGGCATTCAGATCTTGGAGCGCGTGGCGATCCCAGACGAGCTGATCCCTGAAGATGCCCGGGTAGAGATGGACGCGAAAATGGCGGCTGGCTACTTCACCGAGGGGGCGGTGCCGGATGGCAACGAGCTGGCGAAACCCAAAGGGCGCGGCTACGAAGGGGGTTGAGGTGAGCATTGCCCCGAGCGAGCAGGCCGAGTACGAATACCTACAGACCCCGCGCGCGATCCGCGAGCGCTGTGAGCGCGTGTTCGCGGCGGCGCGCAAAGGAGAGCTCGAGCATTGGCTGCTCGACGAATCGCAATTGCCCGCAGTGGCCGCGCGCGTGGCTCGGCTCACGCAGCAGAACTATCCGGACCTGACGCGCATTCCGTACCACGGTCGCTACCGTCACTTCGACGTGGGCGGCGTGCCACGTTTGGCGCAATTCGACCAAAAAATAGCGGGATTTTCGCGGGAAGAGCAGCTCGCGGCGCGCTTCGAATTGGTCGTCACCAGCGTGCTCTTGGACGCGGGTGCGGGGCCCACTTGGCGTTACCGCGCCGCCGATGGTGCGCATTATTTTCGCTCGGAAGGCTTGGCCGTCGCGAGCTACGAGCTGTTCTTGGCGGGTACCTTGGGTGGCAGCGCGGTCGCACCGCGTGCGGATGCGATCGGTCTGACGGGGCTCACGGCCAGCGCGCTCGGCGCTGCTTTTCAGGTCAGTGACGACAACCCGCTCACTGGTTTGGAAGGTCGCGCTGCGCTGCTCCGGCGTCTAGGGGACGTCGTGGCCCTCGCGCCCGAGTACTTCGGCAGTTCGGAGTCTGCGCGGCTCGGCAATTTGGGCGTGTGGCTGCTGCACTCGGCGCGCGCAGGGCGGCTCGAGGCCAGCGCGATCCTGACCGCGGTATTGCGTGAGCTCGGGCCGATTTGGCGCGGACGGCCTCACCTGGCGGGGCAGAGCTTGGGCGATGTTTGGCGTCACAGCGTTTTGGGTTTCGTGCCGTTCCACAAACTCTCGCAGTGGCTCAGCTACTCATTGTTCGAACCGCTGGAAGCGGCGGGGCTCGGCATCGAAGGCGCGGACGCTTTGACCGGCTTGGCGGAATATCGCAATGGCGGGCTTTATTTCGATGCCGGTGTGCTCAATCTGCGTGACCCGAGCGCGCTCGAGCGCGTGCATGCAGTGGGTTCCGACTTGGTGATCGAGTGGCGCGCATTGACGCTGGCGCTGCTGGACCGCACGGCGTCCTTGGTGCAAAGCGCGCTGGGCGTCAGCTCGGAACAACTGCCGCTGGCACGCGTGCTCGAAGGGGGCACTTGGCGCGCGGGCCGCGCCATTGCCCTCGAGCGCCGCCAAGACGGCCGCCCGCCCCTCCTGATTGATAGCGACGGTACGGTCTTCTGATTCTCTGCTGAAGTGAGCCCCATGAATAGCAACGTTACGGTCATCGATCACCCACTCGTGCAACACAAGCTCAGCTTGCTCCGTCAGAAGGACCGCAGCACGAGCGGCTTTCGCACCTTGCTGGCCGAGATCAGCATGTTGCTCGTGTACGAGGTGACGCGTGATTTGAAGCTCACTTATATGACCATCGAGACCCCGCTCGCGACCATGCAAGCGCCGAGCATCGACGGCAAAAAGGTGGTGTTACTCAATATTTTGCGCGCCGGCACCGGCATGGTCGAAGGCATGCTGCGCATTTTACCCTCCGCACGCGTCGGCAATATCGGTCTGTACCGCGATCCGGAAACCCTCGGCGCGGTCGAGTACTACTTCAAGCTACCGAGCGACATGGCGGACCGTGACGTGATCGTGGTCGATCCGATGCTCGCAACGGGCAATAGCGCGGTCGCCGCGGTCGATCGCGTGAAGACCGCCAACCCGCGTTCCATCAAATTCGTGTGCCTTTTGGCCGCGCCCGAGGGTCTGAGCAATCTGAACGAGGCACACCCGGACGTGCCCGTGTGGACCGCTGCGATCGACAGCCACTTGGACGAACACGGCTACATCATCCCCGGCCTGGGCGACGCCGGTGACCGGCTATTTGGCACGAAGTAAAATCCGCAAGCTCACCACTCGAGCAAGAGCTCGGCGCTGAACTCACTGCGGCTCGCGATGCGAACGCGCCCCTTCACCCCCGCATGCGAAAGGGTGCCCTCGAACACGCCGATGTGATGGCTATTCAAGAAGTGCTGAACGTTGTCCAGATTGACGATGCAAGCCTGCGCTGATTGGTGAGTGACGGTGCAGCTGCTGTTGCGAATGTTCACCGCGTAGGTATTGGCGATGGCTTCGATCACGGCGTGGACGCCGATTGCCGAGCCCAGCGTCACTTTACCCAATACCGATTTGGCGAGCACGGCCGGGCCGACCGAGCCGATGGCTCGAAGCCCCTGACGCAGCGATAGGGTCGGGTGAAAGAGCCCCGCCGCGGTTACCAACAACGGCGCAAACTCGGCGACGGGGTAGAAGCCGAACGGCAGGTAGCGCTCGCGCTTGACGGACAAGGCAACGCTGCGCCGCTTCGCGGCTTCGAGCACGGCCAGGAAAAACATGCCCGCGATCGTCGAATCGGCCGAAATGAGCGACAGGGCTCGCGGGACATCGAGTACCGCGTGCCACGGAGGGTCGCTGAAGCGAGAAAGGTCCGTGTGCTCGCTGAGGTCGGGCTGGAATCGCACCATTTGCGGGTCCGTGAAGGTAGCATATCCCTTTCCGTTGCCCGCGCTCCGGCTATGCTTCTGACCAAGGGCACCTTTGGCTTCCTCAGACGACATCGTGTGTCCGTTTCCGGCTCCGCCCAACGCGCTCGGAGAGCTGACGCACGTGCGCGGCACTCTGCTCGCGTCCTCCATGCAGTCGTTGCGTTCGCGAGGGTTGTTCGAGCGCTACTCGCTGCTGCTTTCGGACAACTACCGTGACCGTGTACTCAATAGTGTTGCAGGTGAGTGGCTCACGGCCGAGATCGCACACGCCCACTACAGCGCGTGTGATGCACTGCGCCTCACGGTCGAGGAGCAGATCGGGATGGGGCGCGACGTTTCACGGCGGACGCACGAAACCTTTTTGGGCTTGATCGTGAAGATGGCGCGGGGCGTAGGAGTCACTCCTTGGGTGGTGTTTCCAAAAATCAACTCGCTCTACACGCGCATCTTCCGCGGCGGTGGCATCCAGATCACTCGGCTTGGCCCCTCGGACGCGAAGGTACAAACGGTAGGCCTCGGGCTCCTTGGCGTCACCTATTTCCGCAATGCCTACCTGGGCATGTACGAAGCAGGCGTGAGCATGTTCGCCTCCAACGTTCAAGTCCGGCCGCTCTCGCTGGCCGCATCCCCGCCCGCCAAGGATTTCGCGCTGCACGTGCGCTGGGATTGAGCGCGGAGCGCACCATCTCCGCCCGAGAATGCTAGGCTCCGGAGCCCGTAAAACGTGGAGATGAACGCTTGAGACTCAGCAAGGCCATAATTCCGATGGGGCGCCCGCTTCACGGGGATCTTCCGCTGCAACACGTCACGACTGGCGATGGTGGTACCAGCCGCGTTGCAGCGCTCCAAATAGAAGAGTTACTGCAGGCGGGGATCTCTCAGGTGGCGCTGGTCATTCCGCCCCAAAACCAGCGGGTGTTCCAAGAGCTGTCGGCCCAGTTCGGCGAGGCCTTGGTGGCCGTCGAACAACCCGAACCGCGCGGATTTGGTGACGCCATTCTGCGCGCCGAAGCGTGGATCGCCGGTGAGCCGTTCATCGTGCAGGTTTGCGATCACGTATTCATCACTCACGCGGCGGACTCGTGCACCCATCAGTTGCTGGAGGTCTTCGCGCGCGAAGAGTGCGCCGTCTCGGCCGTACAGGTGAACGCGGAGAGTCAGCTGCCGTACTTCGGCGTGATCGGCGCCTCGCGCGTCAAAGCGGCGGCGCGCTTGTACAGCATCGATACGGTGATCGAAAAACCCACGCCGACCGTCGCCGAAGAGCGTTGCATCATCCCCGGGCTTCGCCAAGGCACCTACCTCGCGCTCTTCGGCACGCACGCGCTCACCCCGCAAATCTTCGACGTCTTGCGGGAGCAGCAGCGGCGGCTCGGCGTGGGCGAGAAGCTCGGGCTGACCGAGGCCCTAGCGCTGCTCGCCGCTCGAGAAAAATACTTGGCTCTCGAGGTAGACGGCCAGCGCATCGACCTCGAGAGCCCGTTCGGGCTGTTGCGGGCTCAGCTCGCGCTCGCGCTGTACGGGCAAAGACGCGAGGAGGTCTTGCGTTTGTTGTTGGAAGAGGTCGCGCGCACTCCCGAAAAGCGAGGGGGACATTGAATCACCGGCTGCTTCGGGCCATCACGGACCCGTCTCAGGAGGCACGCATCGGTGTCTTGGAGGACTTCGCGGCCTCGGCGAGCTTCGCCGAGCTGTGCAGCGCGGCGCGTATCCTGGACGAGTTTGCGCGTGACGCGACCCACAACCTTTACCAGCGCGTGCGCGCGATCTTTCAAACCTACGCGCTCTATCGTTACCTGATTCCGACGCGCTCCGAGCTGCCTCGCGCAGGGCGGATCCCGCACGAGGGTCAGGAGTTGCTGCTCGATCGCCACTACGCAGCCGCGATCGATGCGTTCCTCGCCCAGGTAGACGAAATGGGCCTTTCGGATCCTTTGGCCAGCGCGCTCGCGGCTGCCTATCACGGGCTCGGTTTTCAAATCCTGGCCGAGCAGGTGCAACGCTCGGTGCGCACGCAGCGGGGCAACCGCTGGATGTTTCGCACCGGCCACGCCCTCGATCATCCGCTCCGCATCCGCGAAAAGCTGAAGCTGCCCGACGCAGACGGCGTGTACCCCGTGCTCGTCGAACGCACGCCCGTGCGCATGGATCTGACCCACAGCGGCTGGAGCGATATCTTCTTCTTGGGGATGGATTATCCCGAGGGCGCGCGCGTGATCAACGTCTCCGTCGACCTCGCGGTCTACGAGCGCGACGAGCAAACGGCGCCACCCATCACTTGTTTTTTTCGGATCATCGACGAGCCGGTGCTGAGACTTGCGAGTATCGATCTCGATGCCGTCGCGGATCTGCGCGACACCTCCGAAGTCTTCAACTACGCGAGCGATTACTTGGGGTTACTCAAGGCGGCCGTGATTGCCTCGGGTCTCGTTCCGGCCGCTCTCGAGGGCTCCGGCCAGCCGTTGTCATTGGTGCTCGAGCAACTCGTGGGGCCCAATCGCGGCATCGAGCTGGCGAGCCAGGTGAACGACATCCCCAAGGGTAGCCGGCTCGCCGTCTCGACCAACCTGCTGGGCGGGCTGATCGCGGTCTGCATGCGCGCGACCGGTCAAATTGAATCGCTCACTGGCAACCTGACTGAGTCGGAGCGACGCACGGTGGCAAGCCGAGCCATCCTCGGTGAATGGTTGGGCGGCTCCGGTGGTGGTTGGCAAGATAGTGGCGGAGTCTGGCCAGGCATCAAGTTGATCGAGGGTGTTCGTGCCGCAGACGGCGACGTCGAATTCGGCTCGAGCACGGGGCGGCTGTTACCTCGTCATACGCTGCTCGGTGAAGATCGTATCTCGGAAAGCGCTCGCCGGAAGCTCGAGGCTTCGCTGGTCGTCGTGCACGGCGGCATGGCTGCCAACGTGGGGCCGATCTTGGAAATGGTGACCGAACGCTTCTTGCTCGGCACCACGCGCGACTGGGACGCGCGGCAGGAGCTGCTCCGCGCCTTCGATAGCGTGGTCGAGGCCTTGGCCGCTGGCGACGTGCGCGAGCTCGGTCGGCTCACCACACGCATCTTCGAGGGGCCGCTCGCGACCATCATTCCCTGGGTTTCCAATTTCTATACGGAGTCCTTGATCGCCGACGCGCGCCGTAAGTTCGGGCAGGATTTTTGGGGGTTTTGGATGCTGGGCGGCATGTCCGGTGGCGGGATGGGCTTCATCTTCGACCCCAAGATCAAGGCCCAGGCCGAGCGCGAAATGCTCACCATCATGCGCCTGCGCAAAAACGAGCTCGCGGCCAGCCTGCCCTTCGCCATGGATCCGGTGGTTTACCGGTTTGCAATCAATTCGTCAGGCACGGCCGCGGAGTTGCTTTCGGGCTCGAGCGCGCTGCTCTCTGCAGACTATTACCTGTGCATGTTGCCGCGCTGGTTGCAGGAGGGGTCACGCTCCTTTTCCGACGGCAGGCGCCGGGAGCTCGACGGATTTTCCAAGCTGCATCTGCGCGGCGAGCGCGCCGAGCGCATCGGGCCGCTCTTGCTCGGTCGTTTGCTGCCCGCTGCGCGTTCGGTCGATACCGAGGACTCGCTGTCGGCGTTGCTCGAGCGCTACGGCTTCGACTCCGAGCAGCACGAGCGTATCCGCGCCGATCTGCGCGGCGAGCGCATCGGGCTCGCCAAGAACCGTCTCCCTGCCGACACTCCGATCGAAGACGTGCGCCCGAGCGACGTCGTGCAGCCTCAGGAGCTCGGTGCAGCCGACGAGCGCACCGGTCGGGCCGCGCTCGAACGCGGTGCAGTCTGTGTGATCACGCTGGCCGCGGGCGCGGGCTCGCGCTGGACCCATGGTGCCGGTACGGTGAAGGCCATTTATCCTTTCGCCAAGCTTCAGAATCGTTTTCGAACGTTCCTCGAGGTTCACTTGGCCAAGACGCGGCGCCGCGGCCGAGAGTTCGGTGTCACGCCGCTGCACGTGATCACGACCAGTCATCTCACCCATGCGCCGATCGCGAGTTTGCTGAAGCGGGAGCAAGGCTACGGGCTCGGCGATGCCGTGTTCCTCTCCGAAGGCCGCTCGATCGGCCTACGCCTGGTCCCGACGGCGCGCGATCTGCGTTTCGCTTGGGCAGAGCTGCGCGAGCAGAAGCTCGAGGAGCGTAAACAGAAAGTGCGTGACGACGGCCGTGCCGCCCTGATCGAATGGGCGGTGCGCACCGGCGAAGGCAGCGACTATCGCGACAACATCGCCGCACAGTGCCTGCACCCCGTCGGTCACTGGTACGAGGTAGCGAATCTGCTCCTGAATGGCACTCTCGCGCGCTTGCTCGAGAGCCGCCCTCAGCTCGAGTACGCGATGTTGCACAATATCGACACCCTGGGTGCAGACCTGGACCCGAGTTGGCTCGGTCGCCACATTCGGAGCGGGGCCTGTTTGAGCATCGAGGTCATGGAGCGCCGGCTAGAAGACCGCGGCGGCGGGCTCGCCCGTGTCGGCGGGCGCCCTCGGCTGGTCGAAGGCCTGGCCTTGCCGCGTGAGGAAGACGAGGCCAAGCTCACCTATTACAACTCGCTCACGACCTTCATCAGCATCGACCCGCTGCTCTCGCATTTCGGCCTGACACGCGCCGAGCTTCGCAATCAACGCGCGGTGCGTCGCGGTGTGCGCGCGCTGGCGCAGCGCTTGCCGACCTACATCACGCTGAAAGAAGTCAAGCGTCGCTGGGGCAACGCACAAGAGGACGTATTTCCCGTCACCCAGTTCGAGAAGCTGTGGGGCGACATGAGCACGCTGCCCGACATTTCGGTGGAGTTCTTCTGCGTGCCGCGTCCGCGCGGACAGCAGCTGAAAGACGTAGCCCAGCTCGATGGCTGGCTGCGCGATGGCTCCAAAGACTACGTCGAGTGTTTGTGTGACTTCGGCTGATGGTATCAGCGATCGAGCGAAAAACGCAGCGAATTCGGGTACGTGCGTTGGCTCCGTTGGCGGCCTGGCTGGCGCTGGGTTGCGGCGGCAGGGCGTTAGAATCGACGGGCAGCGAAAACACGAGCACTGGAGGAGCCGAGGCGGCACCGGCCCGCTGCGCAGAGTTGGAAAGCGACGCCGCGGACGCACTCCGCGCGCTCATCGCTGCGAACAACTGGTGTGAGACGGATCAAGATTGCGTGAATGCCGTTGGCGTCGGCTCCTGTCACAGCTATTGCGCAATTCCAGTTCGGCGCTCCAGCCTTTCGGCCGTGATCGAGGCCGGACAAGCGATCTGTCGAGCCTACGTCGAGAGTGACTGTCACGTGGCCGTGACTTGTCCTAACGCGCCGGCGGCCGGTTGCGTCGCGGGCGCGTGCACGTTCAAGTAGTGCGCATAGCTAGAGTTGCGCGACGGCTCGCGCGCGCGCTGCAGCGTGCTCTTTGCTGCGCCAGAGCGAGCGGCTCAATGACAGCCCTTCCATTGCAAACTTGGCCCACTTTACGCTGGGTTCACCGCCCGCGCGTCGTCGAAACCCGATTTCGACGAACTCGACGCGGCCCTCGAGGGCTCGTTGGACGATCACCGACAGAAGAATATTGGCGAGCTTGAAGTCTGACGGGAAGTCCTCGATCGCCGCCGCCAGTAGATCGGACCTCAACAGACGATATGGCACGTTCGGGTCCCGCACGGAAGCACCCGAGAGCGCGCGAGTCACGCGCTCGCAAAGCCACGAGACCACGCTGCGCCCGAAGCCGTCGTCACGGCTCAGGCGCACCCCGAAGACGGCTGGCGCGCGCGTTCGCCGCCGCCAAACGGCGGCGAAGTATTGCGGATCGCACTGACCATCGCTGTCGATTTGCAGCACCCAGGTGGCTCCCCGCGAAATCGCCTCCCGGTAGCCGAAGATGCAAGTCTTTCCGTGCCCCGAGTTCGGCTTGCAAATGAGCTCGAGGCGGGGCTCGGCTCGCGCGAGAGCCGCGAGGACGCTCGCGCTGTCGTCGTGCGAACCGTCGTCCAGCGCGAGCAGCCGAAAGTCGATCGCCAACGCATCGAGCGTCGAAACCCAGTCACGAATGACGTGACCAACGCTCGCTTGTTCGTTGTACACGGGGATGACGACGTACAGGCGTTCGCCGTGCGCGGCCAAAACCGCAACCTCAGCCATCGAACAGCTGGCCCCAGGTCAGCATGGCTCGGCACAGCTTCTCGAAGTAGGCGCCCGGCATCTTGAGCTTCTCGGCAATTTCTCGGTGGCACGCGCCGAAGCTTTGCCCGCTCAAGCGCACGGCATCGACGCGCGACCAGAAACTCTCATTCAGCTCCAGACCAGGCGCTTCTTTGCGCAAATTGGTCCACACGTTGGAGGCA
>Ga0247778_1000275_pt1 | contig 82169 bp, 66 predicted proteins | sample UWRJL049202B5_FD_179939 | JGI IMG/M metagenome (GOLD analysis project Ga0247778, IMG submission 179939) | Plant litter microbial communities from Arlington Agricultural Research Station in Wisconsin, United States - UWRJ-L049-202B-5 | ecosystem: Environmental > Terrestrial > Plant litter >... | reverse complement strand
AATTTTATTGATATTATTTATTATAAAATATTAAATATATTATTTCTTAACAAAAAAAATCTAAATAATATATTTCTATTATAAATTATTTTTAATCTATTATATTAATTTTTATTAATATTTTTTCGATATATATATCTCGAGAATATATTTCGATTAAATAAAATAATTGCTATAAAAAGAATATATAAAAATTAGATAATAATATAAATCCTCAATAAATAAATAAAATAAATCAAATAATATAATCTAATTCAATAATTATAATTTATATATAATAAAAAAATTAAATAATATTTATAATTAAGATTTTTTGTAATAATAAAATAATTGTTTCAGGTATTATTCTTAATTATTATAAATAAATAAAAAACAAATTTAATATTTAATATAAAATATTATATTATAAATTTCGAAATATAAAAAATATATTATTATAACTTCCCCCCCCCTTTTTTTTGATTTGAGGTTTTATAATCTTTTCGAGCGACTACAAAAATTATAAAATTATAAAATAATTTTGGGGGAATTTTATATTTATAAAAAAATATTTATAATAGAATGGCCTATATAGAATCCCTAACCAGGGAGCGATATGGCAGGGGAAAAAATATTTATGTTATAAATCCGCCGAGTACTAGAGGTAGGATTCGATATTTTTAAATCAAAATATATAATATATTAATTATTTATAAATTTTTATATATATTTTGACAATAATAATATTTATTCAATTATCAAATAATATTTATATTTTTTTTATTTTTTTTATTTTTTTTTATTTCAAATAATATTTTTAATTTTATTATTTGCCGAATATAATAATATTATATATTTTAAATTAATCAATTAAATATTTTATATAATATTTTTAATTCTAATTTGTCGTTTTTAATAAAAATAATTAATTTATATAATTTTGTACAATTTAATTTTTTTTTTAAATATTTAATTTATTTTATTCAATATAATTATAAATTTAATTCTCGAATTATTTTTAATTTAATAATTCAATAATATTTTTTTTTATTAATTTATTATATAATTTAATTCAATTTCTTTTTAATAATATTATTAAATTGGATTTAATTATTTATATTTTGAAAAATTAAATTTTTGGCCCCCAAACAAAAAAATATTAATAATAAATATTATTTTTTTATAAAAATTATTTTTTTATTTTTATTTTAGATTTATTTTATATATTATTTTATTTAATATATTCTAATTTATATTTTAAATCTATATATTATATATTTGATTATAATTTATATTTTTATATTTTTATATATATTTTATATTTGAGGCCTCGATTTTATTTATTTAGTTTATATATTAATTTTTTTATCAAAAAATAATTTTTATAAATAATTATTTTAATAATTTATATTATAATAAATTTTAGATTGATATTTCGATAAAATTGATATTATATATATTTAATTTAATTTATATTTGATTTTTAATTTTATCCAAATTTATTTAAATATAATTTTAATAAATTGATTTGATTAAATCAGGTTGATTTTTTTGGCAATTTTATATTAAACAGTTATATAGGAAATAAAGTCGGGTTGAGTCAACCCGACTTTCTAATTATGGTTAGGACCTTTATATACACCAAAAGTTGTCCGGAATAAGAGTTAGGGACTTAATGAAATAAAATTAAAATAAAAAATAAAATTAAAAGGTCACGTGATGCGGCCGCATTAGGTGTCGGAGCATTAAAGCGATATTGCTGCGGTCGCTATGGTCGCTGGGTCGTCGCTGCAGTCGCTGCGGGTGACGACCCACTAAATATTTTACCGATGTAATAAAAATATTTATAGGGCGTCTCGCTGGGGGGGACGTTAGATTGGGTGTTTAATTCGCCTTGTACCCTGCAGATTGTGAATAGGATATGATTCGTTTTAGGAGTGGGGCTATCCGGAATATTCCGGCCCACTTCAAATCGTGGACCTAAGACAATTCAGCACAACGCCCTATATCCATCTCCATACCTGTATTCTCTTATCCTTCGGTCGCTAGAGCGGCGTTCACTGCTTCTATTATGTTCCCGGTATTCCGAAGATGGGTCTCGCTTTACTTTACGCCTGTTCCTCGTCCAGAAGTGCAATCCTACATAGCAACATTTAAGTATAGCAGGCTACCGCCAAACACTAGGTTATTCCGAGTCTTCCATCTATTCCCTCAGAGACCGGAGGACCAAACGCCTGGAGACGACCTCTCCGGCATCCTACGTGGCCGTATCGAGGTCGTGAACATTGACGAGGGCTGTTGCTATAATGCCCTATCATACGGCTGGGAAGGCTCTATTGACCCGAGTCCATACACCCGCCAAAGAAAGGACAGGATTCTGATCGAAGAATCGGACGGAAGCCTAAGCCAGCTACTCATCTCTCCGGCGCTCTCCACTGCGCTACGGTACCTTCGCTCTCGGGGCCAGTCCCTGCCGCTCTTCGTTGACCAGATCTGCATTAACCAGAAAGATAAAAGCGACAAGAGTCAGCAGATCGACTTCATGGGCGACATCTATCGTAATTGCATGTGTGTTATAGCCTGGCTTGACATCGCCACTAAGTATACTGACGCATTTTTCGATTTTCTTCCCCGGATATCCGGCAACGAATTTCTTCTCCAACTCATCCAACACCCCCAGAGGCCAACCCTTATTCTCAAGGCTGCGATGGAGAAGCGTACCAACTTCAGTGACAGTGAGATGCTCAGGCAGGACGTAAAAAACATGGTTGAGTTAACCCGAGAACACTGGGGTCGGTTCCCTCACCGTGGATTTCTAGATATTTGCCTACGCCGGTGGTTCCGCCGCATATGGATTATCCAGGAGGCCTGTCTGGGACCGAAGATGATATTTGTATGTGGAAGGCGCAGCTGTTCGGTTGACGCGCTAGAAGTTGCAAGTCATTTCAGAATGATAGCGCCTAGTTGCCAGTACTTGGAAGGGGGAAGTCCGCTGGAGCATGACCAAGCAAAATGGGATAAGGAGGCAATGGGCAACGCCCTCAAAGGAACTACGGTTGTTTTTCGCATATTCCGGGAACGTGCCGCGGCTCTAAGACCACCCCTGGAAGAAAAGAGCGTCATGATGCCTCGGGGACTGGGAAATCTCGTCAACAGGTTCAATATCGACAGAATGGGGCATGGCCCGTGGGTCCGACTTGGGTTTTCGGATCCCAGAGACACCATTTACGCCCTAAGGGGACTTGTCTCCGACGGTGATCCCGTTTCAGAGCGTCTAGTGACGAATTACAAGTTACCTACCGCCACGATTTTCAGCGATTTCACCCGCCTACTCTTTGACCCCTCCATTGGAACTCCCCCTATAGACACCTTATTACTCTCCCAGGCGGAGACGAAGAGGATACACGAACTCCCGTCCTGGGTACCAGACTGGTCTGCAAACGTAGTCATCCCACACGGATACAAGTCCGGATGTTTTCCTATGTTCAATGCAGGAGGGGGAAAGAAAGAGCCATACATCTACCCCGAGGTAGACGTGTCAAGTCCAGGCATTCTCAGTGTCACAGCCATTCCTCTCTGTGAAATTGACAGGGTTGGTACACACTATATGGAGTTTTCCTCGTGTCGACCGGCTCACCTTGTGGAATCACCCACAATACTACCCCGGAGTATTTTCCGATTCTTTCGCGAGGTGCGAGAACTGTGTGAATGGGCGTCCGAGCAGCCACAGTCCGCCAGCATTCCGTCAACTGCCAAACTGGACGAGGCAGTCTGGGTAACTACCACCGGCGGCCATGGACTCACTCAAACAACAGAGCGGAGCCTCCTGGGGACCCGTATCGTTGATGGAAAGCCACTCCTAGGTTTTTTATGGGACTTTCAGCTGCAGATGGAGCTGCTTCCAACCATCAAGAAGAGGCGGTGGGATGGCCTGGAGTCAATCGCGACAACCTGGGCTGTGAATACGCACGAAGATCCAAGCAACCGTTTCTCGCTCCTTTCGACACTGCATGCTTCTTTCGTCTACTGGGCCAGCAGACTATTAATCGAGGTCCTCAATCTATACTGGCTTTATAGAGTTTTTATCATGCAGCCGTACATACTTCTAAAGAAGGACATGGAGGATATGTTGTACCACGGCATTTTTGGAGTGCGGAAAACTGACATTGGCATTCTAAAGAGTGTGCTCAGTCAACACACTCGCAGGAAATGCTTTGTCTCGAGGGCTGGACATGTGGGCCTTGGACCGGTTAATACGCATCCAAGGGATGTGGTGGTTATACCTCTGGGGGCGACAGTGCCAGTCGTCTTGCGTCCAGCGGCAACTGTCAATGACCCTTGGACGTACGTTGGTGAGGCATATTGTTACGGCTTTATGGATGGGGAAGCTTTGGTGGATGCGAATAAGCTGGATACGAGGTGGTTCAAAATAAGTTAGTTGAAATTTCGTCACGTATTGATGGCTCTCCTGGTGGAATTGCTCTATTTACTCATGATATCAGTCTGTGACATTTGCTCTGTCTCACCAGTATACGAATCTCGTGGGGCTGAAAGTGCGGTTGCAACTCATCGGCAGTCGTGCTCTAGCTGATAAACTCAAGACGACATCATGGGAGGGGGAAGAAGCGGCCCCAGACGAGCTGACTAGTCGTAACAACTTAAAATTCATACTTCAGTCTTTCTCGATATGGATCCTCAACTATTCAAAACTCATATTCGTTCGCTAGGATACTTGTATGCGCCCAAAATCTGTCCGAATCGGCTTCAACGTCTCAACCCTGGCCGTTACGATTTCCCAGGAAATTACTAGGCCAAGTTAGAATGACAACTGGTCGTAATTAAACCCAAAGAAACGGACTCTGTTCCGTGTCGTAATGAATACACAGAAAGACTCTAGATAAATATATATTGCAAAGAATCTTAATTGTATACATGAGTCATTGGTGTGGGATATTTAACTAATTTTATATTATGCAAGGTAGAAAAGTTCAATGGTATTCTTTTCCTTTAGTGTCACTTTCACCAACGTAGGTCACTGAGTTTCAACGTACGACGAAAAGATGAAAGTAAAATTCCGCTACATCTTCTCTCGCCTACTTATTCAGAGGGCACAACCGACCAACTGTACCCCACTTACTATCTCCTTAATAGATATATAACTTGTCTAGACTTTGGATGTTTCCTAGGTCCCGCAAAGCTTCTTCGTCCATCAATCCGTCAATGTAAGAAGCGCCTACCAGACTAAGTCCTCTACTCGATGGGCGTAGAAGAATCGGCACGTTGCAACCTTTCCGAATCGCTATCTTATCACCACGTTCGGCTTGTATCGTGGCTAAGCCTAGGCGTTCCGCCTTCGTTGTGACAATATTCCTCTCCGTCAGCCATTCCCACACTTCCCGAAACTCTGCTCCATACCTTGCTGCATCGATAGCAGGTCCAGCAATCCTCCGATCTAGCTCTCGGAGCCATTGCATCATTGGGGTATCTTTTATCAGGACTGCTTCGTTCCTTCCAAGGAATGATGCCGAGCATTCGCTCGCAGGATGAGGCCGAGCCAGATCAGCCAGGCCAATCGGCGGCACGCTATTGTACTTACTGCTCTTTCAGGGCGCCTCAATCAACAGGCGTCGGAGGCATTGACGGAGATCATTGACGGAGATCTTCCTTGTTTTACATATCAACCCTCTGGATAGCCTCATTATAAGGACCATAGCACCAATCCTCAATTTTATCCACCAATACACCTCGATAAATCAGTGTATTTCCATCGTCGGAAAACAATGCCTGGGCAGGCCAGCCACCGGCTGACAAACCCTTTTCACTGATAGGCCGAGGTCTCGCCCGTTTGTCCAAGCCTCTAAAGTCTGGCACCCACGATGGCCAATCACTTTGCCATATTGGTATATAATGGAGAGGTTCTTATGAGCTGTGATAATAGCCCTTGCATACTCTACGTATATATGGGCTACAAGGAGGCTGTAATCAGGCTTGATCAGTGCTACTACCTCATCTTCGAACAAGCCTAGCACGCCGTAGATCATGCGTCGTGGGTTTGTGGCCGCAGAATGCTCCGTACCCATGCTGACCTTCACATGATTTCCAGTTCCGTCCTGAGAGGTCTTTGTCGTTTGCAAGGCGGTGATCGGTGGTGGTGCGGCTCACCTTGGTCGCCTTGCCTACCAACCTGAGCAATGATAATCCATTGAGTAAAAGGCGAGGCATTTCAATTTTCCAAGAATCCTCTTGTAAATTCGCGGAAGTAGCTTCCCATTTCGCGACTGTATTTTGCCATTTGATCGAGGACGAACGCCAATCCATCCATAGTAATGCCATGCCGCCCCCAGTACATTATGATGTCTTATTCAGGGCTCGCTGCTAACTCCTGAACGATCCAAATCCAGACCAATAAGAATGGTCCAGAAAATTACAGATAGCGATCGAAGTGTCCCCCCTGAGGGATTGGTATCCGAAGTACCAAGGCTTGCCACCCTTTCGAAGATCATCCATCATTTTGTCATAGATACTATCGATGACAGCCAAAGCCGTTGCAGAATTGTTGGACTCGGGGCCAGCCACACCAACACACGGTTAGATGATCGATAAATGTCAATCATGCATTTAGTTTGTGTGTTTCGTTCGTCTACGTCATTTTGGTTGATACAAAAAGTATCAATCCAGACCCAACAGTTGGCGACATCCGAGTCCGCTCGAAAGGCCTTTAGTCCAGCGGCAAGTCGGCGATACCCGCGTCGACATTTAAGACATGGCACTTTCACATATCCATACCAGATGTATGGTTGGAGGACTCAGGGGAGTACTCCATTCTGCGGCGCGACGCCAGACTTTCAGCTGTACCCGTCGGGGGCCCGCGGCATCTCGTGTCATTTAGCGCAGAAACGACGGTACTTCTTATTCAAGCAGCTACTAAGTACTAAGCATAAATATGAATAGATAAAAAGAATACTTCACACTCCTTTACTGTACGAAACGCCAAAAAATCTACGCCTCAGCAAGCGCAGGATACTAAAACCGTTGTTTTTGTCCAGTCAATGAAGACCCAGGATTCTAAATTGGCGCATAAACTCTGCTTTGTATATTTCATACATGTATAAACTCTGGACAAAATACTCTCTAACAATATTGAAATATTGAGTTTTCTCGGAGTAATCTTTTGGGCTTCTCCGTCACTCGAGGAATTTGAGCGGGATTTTGGAAATTGGGAATTGAGGAGCGAGTTTTCATTTATGTTGGTTATTCAATAAGATTGCTTTTCATTTAGAATGCTTTGGTTTTCTTGATCTAGAGCGAATGGGTGGCGGATGATGGTTGTCCGGCTATGCTGGAACTATCCCTGTACCCAAATACTTAGGATCAAATGGGCTGCTTCTATGAAGTATGAAGAGTATTCGTCACCATTGGCCTTAAATCATTGACTTCCCCCATTAATGTTCCGTAATCCTCCTCTCCTCTCTTTCAAGATCCACGTTCGAGCTCTCCCTGCTCTTCGGCAGCACCTTCTTTTCTCTCCTATTCCTCCAATATCGATACGACATGAAGACAATTATCGTAAGTGGAACAGTAAGAGTGGGGAATAACCACACCAGAGGCGAGATAGTGAGCGAGTCTCTCCCACTACTGTCTGTGCCATAGTTGAAGAACACCATGCTGAATATTGCCTACTTCTGATTCAGCTTACTTAAATAGTTCCAGCGCAAAAGGCTTCAAGCTTACGGAAACGAAAGTCCCAGGGAGAAAAAGCATCGTCATGGTCGCAATTCTGCAAAGATCATTAGTCATGTATAACAATCAATGGCTGGAACGAATCACGTAATCATAGACGAATTATCCTGCTGCGTCTCCTTCGCAATCGTCGCCGTCAAATCCGCAATATCCAAATTCGTCTGTCCATTCTCCTGTGTAGCCTGACTGAAAACAAAATTGATGATCAGCTTCGTTTGTTCGGCAAAACTCGCTACCCATCGTCTGCGAAGACGGTTTCTCGATTTGAGGAATTGGAAAGATTCGATTCCTGGTTGGATATTCTGGAACTGGAGCTTCTTGGCTGCTTCTATCAAGAGATCACAGCGTTCTTCGAAGTCACCAAGGTCTTCGTATATCATGTTCCAGGTTCGGGAGAGATTGTGAAGACCTCGTAGGCCGGGGAGGGTGTTGATGTTGGGTTTTATTGGTTGGTCTAGTTTGCTTGTTTGGTCTCGCTGTTTGCATTCGTTAGATAGAAAGACCAGTGTGGAAGTAGAGGAGATATACCCATTCAAAAAGTTGCTTCCAGTTCTTGTTGATGAATTTCTCTTTCCATATTGCACATTGCTCGGATATCACGAAGTCGATTGCGAAAGGTCGATGCAGGAAGGAATCGATTGGGCCATTCGCCATTGTGATTATCCTCTCTTTGACAAGTTTTGGGCAGTCAATGAGCAGGTAGGTAGTTAGCTTGAATTTAGTGTCATATGAAAACCAGACATGTAATGGACCGGAATCCCAGTCGTTGAAGTAGTGATAGAAGCCATCTATACATGTCAGCTTACACTAGTGCTAGCACGAGGGCAGGAAAAGTACATATTCCAATCACTTCCCCATCATCATCATACTTATGAAAGGTCCCTCCAGATTGCTTAGACCAAATGCTGCGAATAAGTATCGCTTCCATGAACGCATATTGCAGTGGGAGAATATCACACATTCTTCCCAGCGTTGGCTCCGTGACCTGGAGCCGATTACTGGGGTAACCATTATCCAGAGTTGAATTTACAAACCTACGATTTTTCAGTGATTTTCTCGAAGATTGTCTGGATGCCAAATAAACCCACAGCAATTGAAGCGTATCAGTATCAACACCCCGCTCCGCAAGGCTAGCATTCACGCAACCCACAGTCATCGGCCTCCGACTATCAACAGTAATATAATCGATAACCTCGTCCCCAAAAACAGCATGAAGGTCCGTTACTCCATTACCAGTGGCCTTACAGCGATCAATCCTCAGAATCTCGACCGAGGTCTGAGATTCGAGGGGGCTGCTGCAAAGTAGCTCACGCGTAGCTGAAGGTGAGAAATATGCCATGACTGAACCTGATGATGTTACATTCGAAAAGGAGATTAAGAAGAGAGGAGATGAGGGTAATGCTTGGAAATATATTTAAGAACTTGGAACTTGGAACAGGATTACAAATAAGGCTGAGCGACGCCCGACTAGGCAGTCGTGCAGCATCAGGGGCTGTTATTGGACGGTGATCGGCGACCTTCAGCCCAGCCAAGACTCGTTCCGTACTGAAAAGGATGATCAAGTAAATTCAAGAAGCAGAAGACATCTGGGCCTCTAGTGAAATGTGGGAAGTTTCAACGATATAAATATGAGCACTCCGGGTTAGGGGCAGCCCACACTACCGCAATCCAACATGTCGGACGACTTCGCTCATACTGCCCAGAAACAATATTACAACATATATTAAAACGCATCCCCAATCCCCAAACTTTTGCAACGAGCACCAAAATAATCGGTCGGCTACAACACGCCTACGCCCATCCTACAAAATACCCCCCAAAACCACAAACCCTCAACCCCGCTCCCCCCGTACCACTAGCTCCCGTAGCCTGACTCCCACACCCACTTAACACTCGCACTCGCACTACTTTTCCCCGTCGGCGTCGTCCCAGCTCTATGAAATCTTAACGCTTAACGCCAACAAGACAACTCTCGAGAACCCAAGTTTCTCCAGCTCTAATAAAATAAAAAAATACATATATAAACATAGTAAATACAATATGCCGGAAACCAACTTGTTTGTATGAGGGGTCTTTGAGGGGTGGGGTTTTGGCGATTTGCTGGTCGGGCAAATTTCGAGTGTATACTCAAAATCATATGATAGTCTCTGCCTTACAGAAGGCCCCTAACTCTTTATGAGCGCGAAGAGTAGGCCTTGGAGCGTAGTGCTAAGGCTAGTCGACGGTGAGCTAGGGGGCCATTTAATTGGCTGGTTTTAGGTTAGGTAGATTCCCAGCAACTTGGAAAAGACTATCTGGTATCGATCTAGAGAATTTTTTTGTTCAATTTCGATATATGTTCCAAGAATTGAGAGTATTCTGATTATTTACAAATGTAGGGGTATAGATACGTGTCAGTGGTTCCCTGCAAAATTCTCCCATTTCTCGGTCAAGCCCAGGCCCAGGTTTGGACTTTTCGGGAGTGTAAAAGACCACCATCTTTGGTTTAGTGACGAACCAAAAATTCAAAACTTTCCCGCCTAGAAATGTAATATCTACTGCCAAATTGCCAATATGTACAAACAAGTTCCTATCCACAAGTCCTGAAATTAATCCTTGTAGGGCCAGTTGCCAATGGAGCACTGGTATTTAGCAGTCGCAGAAACGCCTTGGCTCAGGTCATCATTGAGCCACGCATCGCGGAAGTCTTGAAACACTTGTGGATCCGCAGAAACCCCCAGCTGTAAATAAATAGGATCCTGTTTGCAGAACGGCAGTCGCTTGCCGTCATTGTCGCAGTCCGTTGCCACAAAAACCGCAGCGCCGCCAGCAACACCGGCCTTAGTCTGGTATACTGAGGTGACACACACCTCCTTATCTTCTCTCATCGCGCACCATTTGTTGTTGAGGACGTTCGAATCAACCCTAGCCTTTGAAGTTACGCCGCAGGATCTGAAGGGCCAAATTAGTCAGGGTTTATTTGGCGACTGCAAAATCAAACTTACGTGACCATATATGGGATGAAAGTCCAGTACCCGCAGTCGTTGACTCTGTCGGCTGGCTTGTCTCGCACAATGCCCGTTCCCGTAGACTTACTTTCCGACCATGAAAATGATGCGCCAGCACTGAAGGACTGATACGAAATCCCAATATTGGTGGTAGTTGTCTGGGCCACTTCTGCCCTCATATCCTGGGTAAGTCGACACGCACTCCCTTTGCCACATCGGCTGCTGTCGAAAGGCTGTTCTTTGCCGTAACTCCATTTGAGACTTTTCTCGCAGTAGGATTCACACTATAAAAAACGACCTGGTTAGGACTTGGCTAAAGGTAGCTGTTGATATTCTTACATTGCCTTTAGTCTCGACAGGACACCAATGGTTTTCCTGCAATGCATTTTTCTTGGGGCATTTTGTATACTCCTAGGGGTCATGATTAGCTCCGCGGGAGCTTTGAGATTTTGTTTCATAGAACTTACTTGGTTTTGAGGTACGGTCAGGGGGTTGAAGCAACTGTCATTTATCCATGGATCATTAGGCTGGTCAACTCGTACAACAAGCTCATTGGTGAAGACTGCCGGTAGTTCTTGCTTGATGACACCCGCGGATACCACCGGAATGAGTATAAAGGCCCGAAGCAATGTCAAAAGACTCATGATGACTGATAATTGATGTTGTGGGGGTTTGTAGATACGTTGCTTCTTCGATGCTGAATAAAGTGAATCTAAGTTGGGCGAGAGTTGAGACATATATACTTCTACTATTTGAGCTGTGCATAATGTCCCATCTCTCTTCCTTGGCAGTACATGGTTCGCCATCCTCTCCGACAACGTTCCCGAGGAAATGAAAGAAGATGGAGAAATGTCTCACAGCATAGTAGAGAATGTTCTTTGGATCACAGTATACGTAGCAAAGTATTACTTGGCAAGACAAGCGGGCTCTGAATGCTTGCGGAAGACCATCCTTGTGCCTCGCGTTTTGGTTTCTCGCCATATTCCTCCGCACTCCTGAACCGCCTGAACGATGGCCGCAGCATTACTGGCCCTTGATATGCCCCCGGTCCGCCTTTGCCTAAATGAAAGTCAGGTTAGGATTAGGCCAAGACAACAAAAACACCTACGCTCGCTAACGACGCTCGGAACTGTTTGGCAGCTTCATTTAATGCTAATTTTCGACTGAAAGGGAAAGGCGGGCCCGCCAAACTTTAATTTCCTATATTTCTCGAGGATTTCTTAAAAGGGCCAAACAAAACCAAGGACTAAGGTATAGATCTCCTAAAATAAATAATGGACCCGCTGGATTTCTGTTCGGACGAAACACGATTGCATTGGGGACAATTCAAGAGGAGCAATACTGCGCTAGCTATGGAGTATTGGTCACCCCTACATACGAAAGCAACAGATTTAAAGTTAAGAATTCAAAGTTCATTAGCTTGACAATAACATGTATCATATGGATGTCAAATAGACTTACAAAGTACTTCGTATAATTAGAGCGAAGGAGCGGGGCTCAAGACCTTGGCAACACGCGAAGGATGAGATACAAGTACGGAAGGGGGTTGCCATAATTCAGAGACCAACAGGGGTTGGTCTGCGCCTTTATTAGTCTATTTACGGCAACCATCCAATGCGGCCTTAATATAGCGTGATAATTTCCAGTGTTTACAGGGCGAGGGAGATATCAATGGAAGGAGATGGAAGCCAAAAGTAGCGGCAGAATCGCTCATCGCCTTGGTCTCTTGAATTATGGCAACCCCCTTCGTTACGAAGGAAACCTACCACCATGGTGCCATCGCCAGATCCGCCACCCTTGCAGTGCTTGTTCATTCGCTCTACGAACGCCGAGGCCAAAATTTGCGCAACAACGCTGGAGTAAGCTGCCAAGTATCCGTGCACCTAGCGGGTGGATGATTTATTTCAGGACGCCGGCGAATTTTTGATCCTTAGGAATTATTCGAGGATCCTGTAGTTCCACCGCGAATCAAAGCTTTTCCCTCGTTCAAGGCCGTATTATACCCTGAAACGTGTAGGAGGATTAACTGCACTTCCCCCCCACGCCCCCGTAAATGAACTCTAGCGACCTGCACAGCCCCAATTTTCTGTCAGGTACAGTTTTCGAGTGGTGGGAGGGCCTGGTAATGCTTTGGCACAGAGCAAGAATTGGTATGTCTGTGTATCAAACCAGTGGTGCTCATAGAAGCTTCGTGAAAACGTTCTACCCTAGCTTTACCCCCAAAACATAACTTCTTACTGGTTTAACACCCTCAATTCATACTCGCACCTATACCCGAAATGTACGCGCTAGAGTTCATTTAGGGATAGTAGCGCTTCTACCCATAAATTACAGTGTCTTACAGGGAATATGCATTGAAATTACAGAGGTTTTAGGCCGGATCAGGCTCTTAAGCCTTAGTGTCGGAGACATTTGACCGCGGCCTTCATATTTCAGGATTAGTACAGGGACAGGGGTAAAATAGACTAGCCAAGCTTCTAAAAAGAGATGCTGGAAAAAACTCTGGTATTTCTCAAACCTTGGACATCCACAACTCAGGGAGGAGCCTTCTGTAGACTGCGCTGTAGACTGCGCTGTAAGTTGTATTATAAATTACACTTCACTGTGAGAGACCTTTGTCTTTCTGTCCCTTCTGCATAAGATTCTATTCAAAAGTATTGTGCGCTCTGAGCCCCTATATTGCTATCCTGTTACAGCACCGCTCTAAAAGTGAGAGTAAATACAGCTGGGCTGGGCTGGGGATGACTTCATTTGAAGGTTCTGTCGCGCTTTGAAAGACTCCGGAAAATGAAATTACAAGTCTTATTACGCCCGTGGGTGACGCTAAACATGACAATGAAAACATGCGCATGGTATTGAAAACATTTACTCAGCAAAAGGTCTTTTGGTAGTTAAACACAACTTTTTTTTTCTTCGTCCCAAGGTCGGTTAGCAAGCTGGCCGCTTCTACTCAGGCGCTAAATACCCTCGGCTCACACTCTCCTCACTCAACTCACCTGAGCCACCTAAGCAACCCGGGGAGTCCCTGGGCAGCGCCCACTACGCAATCACGCATTTGATTTCTTAACTCCTTAACTAATCGGCTGGATGTAGACTAGGGGCCATGTTATACTATTTTTTATCAGTTTTGACGATAATAAGCCCTAGGAAGTCCAAACAGGCTCCCAGGGAACCCGAACTAGAACCTCATGAAAATATATCCACGTTATGTCATGGATAATTGCCCCCGGCGGCGGAGCACATGAAGGTCTCATTCAAGGGAAGGGATTTGCATTTGTTTTCTATAAGTCCTCTTCTTGCATCTGTTCACAGCCTGAATTCCTAATTTCACAGAGCCGTCCACAATCGAGAATATCAGAGTCATGAACCCAAGGACACTTAAAGCCCGTAGACCGAGCCATAGAACAAAGCAGGAACGGACATAATGAAAGGAGCCTCGGCTAACCAGCCAAAGAGCGTTTACATGCGGCATGTTCCGTGATTAAGCCGCAGGTCCATTCTAATCCGCCCACGACCATGCGTGCTTAGCGAACGCTAAAATTTCTCTGCTCTTGTAGAGCCACTTTCCTAAAGTTCTATTTATGTTCCATCCACGATGTCCCCTAGGACTCCGAATCCTCCTTTTCCATCTCCGCAATCTTCTTCCTTCCCAACTCCGGTCCATAATTCCACAAAATCCCCCTCTTCTCCAACAAACTCTCTCTCATAACACCCAACGATCTCTTTGCCTCCTCCCCCGCCCACTCAATCTCACAGTCATCATCCAAATCCTTCTGATCCTGCTCCACCAATCGCACCATTCTCAACGACTCATCAAAATCAAATTCTTCAGACGCCTCAGCCATCAGACAAATCTCCGCAACTTGCTTATATCCAGACATGAACAATCTCGCTTGCGGATTCGCTATGCCTTGGTGCTTCTTTACTATCTCAAGCCACGCGTTATAGTATCGTAGCACTTCCCTCTGTTTTTCGTTTTGCTGTGCCTGAATCATCTCTAACATCAAGTGATTGGCCTTTGCGCCTGAAAGTCCGAGGTCCAGACTTGCTTGGTCTAAGTCGGAGAATGTGTTCTTGGCATAGAGGTATAACACCCGTTCAGAGACCTCGACGCAGTTTGCATCGTTCTTTTTTCCCTTTGCAGTATCGAGTTCAAAGATAAGTTCGTTACACAGTAAAGTCTCTATGGCATGAAGTATCCCGTTGAGACTTTCCAGGTGTGTCTGGGGAGTCTCAACCATATCAGGTAAGCTGCATTGCTGAAGGAGTGGCGAGTCGCGAAAAAGCTTCAATTGCTCTATGGCCTCAGGATACGTATCGACTTTAATGAGAGGAAATATTTTCTGAAATTTCGCTGCAACTTCTCGATTGTGGGTAAGCTGTTTCCGCTCTTGGGGTAACTTATCTACCTCAACCAGCAGCGATCCGAATTCGGTAGTGGCTATTTCCTCAAGCTCTGTTTCTAATTCAAGAGCCTTATCAAAACCTTCCGGTGTCCCAAGTAGTTGGGCGTCGATTGAATCTTTCGTGTTTTTTAGGATGCGGTGTTGGCAATCGAAGAATCGCTCGAGGTACTCGGGTCGTCGGCTCTCCTCATTAATTGACGTAGGAGCGGCTGTAGAAACTCTTTATTGGTCTTTTCTGTCATTTTCCATCCATTTAGAGCTATCTTGAAGATTTCCCGGGCCAGGTTCAGAGTATCAAGGTAGTTAACTCCCGCCCTCCCACCTTTCAGCGTCTTTGTGACGTTATCGAGCGATTCGAGGGTATCATTTCCAATAGGCCTATTAGGCTCTTCTTTTGGGGCCACGGTCGTCTCCATATAACCCTTGATCGCCACAAGCCCTTGTCTCCTCTTCCTAATATCCTTCAATGAAGATTCGAATATTGGATCTCGTTCATAAATGCTGATCAAAATATCCGCATGTTCCAAAGCCTCATCGTAGTCCAGTTTGCCAATTGCTTGAGCCATCAGACTCTCATGATGTTTCGCTACAGTCGCCCAATCCCCAGAATCCGTTGCAGCTTCTATCTGGAACATCTCGACCCGCGGACGCTGACTTCGATGGGCCACAGACACGATGTCTTGCCTTAACGCCCCCTGCTTATCCTTATCAAGCCCTGACACTCCCTGTGAATTCGCAGTTTGTTTGATATTATCGTAGTCAAGATTAACGAAAGCTGCAATAACTCGCGCCGCAGAATCTTTATTTGCTCCAGTCTTGATGTTCTCGATCAGGGCTTCGATGAGTTCTAACGAATCTTCTCGGGCATCGTGATAGGACCGGAAAAGAGCCTTTCCTGGGAGATAATTCGCTCTTTGAGCCATTTCCTGGGCTTGTTCGTCGCTTTGTGCAATAGACTTGATAAAACCGTCGGCATGTTCAAGCGAGAGCCCAATTGGGGCTTCAGTGCCATTGCCTCTTTCATCTACACGAACCCAGTAGAGTTTCTCCAGCTCCATAAACTTCTTCCAACAAGCAATTGCTTCCTCCCATTCACGTTCGTCCAGATGAGAAAACGCTTGCTCTTTTTGGATATATGCCTTCTCGTATACTACATTCACGTCTGGATCTCCTCCATATTTCCTCTCGGAAGCTGCAATCATGTCGACAGCAAGTTTGATAAATTCGTTGTGGCGCCTGTTTGGCTCTTGCATCTCACTACGATGGGTGCTTGTCAAATAGTTAGCCAAATTGAGAGGGAAATTGAGTTCATTCAGCTTCATCGCCAGACCTCCGTTGACCTTAATCAGGTACCTTAACAGTTCTTCAGTTCGCTTCGCAGCAAGTACCATCTCAGCTGTAGTTCCCGCTACTCGTATGAAGGCCACAGATTGTGTCATCAATATGTGTGGCTACTTCTCGAGAGGTATCTCCAGGCTGGGATTTGTACAAATATCCACGCAGGTCGACATATTTTCGAATCCCAGAATGCCATTCTTTCTCATATCTTCGAAATCATATCCGCGTATATGCTCCATCCATTTCTGGGTGAATCGACTCACGTCTTGTTCCTGCAAGAAAGAGGCCACAAATATCGTTGACTCAGCTTTTGAAATCGAAGTTAAGATATTCTCATCGCCTAACCCGAGGGATTTAACGACGAGATGGGCTGCTCTTTCAGGATCTGACTTTGCATGCGACCCGTGTGCGAAATGCTTTACTATGCGTTTGAGAACGAAATTTCCGACGGCTTGGTGCTCTTTATAATCGCGTATGGTGCTGTCGAGTGCCAATGTTCTCAAGAAAATTGTGAGCAAAGGATGCACCCATGTTATAAAACAGAGGTCCCCAACTTTCAGGTACCCGAGAGACTCTAACACATAGATAACCGCTGGCACATTGTCTTCCTCAGAGGTCAATTCCAACTTTGCCATTTCGTGGGCAAACCAAGGCATGTTTGGCCCCCTGCTCCAATACATTCCAAGTGCAATAAATGTTCCAGCCAAAGTCTTCTTCATGGAATTGTATAGAAGTTGTAGTTCTTGGAATATTGAGTAGTCCGGCATCTTCGTACTTGCAGACTTCCGGTCATAGAAAGGAACTCCTTTGTGGATCGAACGGAAGAGGTGGTGGACACCTATTGATTTTTCTTGGAGTCCAACTATAACTGACTTGATGGCGGCTGGAAGTCCTTGTAGTAATGTGTAGACAAGTTCGACCTCACTAATGTCCGATAGAGTCCAAGCATCACCGTTGTGCTTACGAACTCGAAAAATCGAAGTTGCAAGTTTTATTGCATGTTTTTGCTGAAGACCACATAGTTCGAATTTGTATGGTTTGGGCCAATTTCCCGAGCTTGTTTCAGGGGGCAAATCTGGTGCGAGAGCAACGAAGATAATGTAAGGTTGTTGCTTCAATACAGATTTTCCTTTTGAATCAAACCCAAGGATTTGTCCTAGAATGTCACAGATATCCGAAATTGAGCTTGGGTTCAAACAGCCAGGGCGATTTTTAGGATTTAGACCTAGAGGCCAAAAATGTAGACTATCAGTGATTGCTAAGATGCGATGAGGCGAAAGCATTTTTGATAAGGAGGTGCAAACAATCTTTACGTCTTGCGGATGCTTCAGTGTCGAACGCAGTGACTGCAATGGTGATTTCCAACTCTGATCGCTAGCCAATTCCAATTGTTCGAGCAGATCTTGGACCAGAGTGTATCCATCATGAATCTGCCCTGTCGCGAAGTCAAAGGATATGATAATATCGAAAAACGACGTCTCCGCCCAGATAGAACAGGAATATTGTAGGAGTGCTGTCTTGCCGACACCGGGAGGTCCACAGATATAGATAATACGTTTTGAAAGGAGGATCTTCTCAAGCCGAAGAAGATCGAAATCACGTCCTATGAGTGTCGCTGTGAGGTCTGACGCATTTTCCAACTTGCTCGCCGTCTTCGAGGAAGGATCACATTCCGATGTACCGCTGAAAGTAAGGTCTGCTCCAATCGAGTAAAGAACTGGCACAAACCAGTCCTGCAAATCTCGGATAAGGCCGAACCTGGCATGTCTTTTGAATTGTTGCATAAATCACTTCGGGCCTTTTCAGCTGCAGCAGAGAAAGTGCAACCCTCCGTGAATAGCGACCGATAGAAAACACCCAGGAATATCTCCACAGAGTCACTGCAGATTTTGAACGACATGGCAAGAACGTTTTGAATTCCTTCCTTCTCAAAAGTCATCGCGACATTTGCGTCATCGCCAACATTCGCTCTTGCCGATTCGCATGCATTTAGTACCGCACAAGAAACCCCGTATTTCCCAAGGACATGCGCAACTTCCGATGCTTGCTCAGCTATCAATTCGTTTGAGTCTGGATCTGGCGAGCTGAAAAACAAGTAGCCGGCTTTTGACGTAGATCCACGCTTTTTGCCGCCATGAACATCGAAGTGAACGATATCAATATACCCAGGACCATGAATGCCTTCAGCTTTTTGGAAGTGTTGTTCCAGGGCTGAAAGAGCCCCAGGTCGGACAATTTTGATGTTCACATTCACCAAACTACCAGAATTCTTGAGAAGCTTCCGTATTCGAGAGAGAATTGTGCATGTCATGGTTGGGCAGATATCGTCGTACTCCGACTCGATTTGAGACGTATCCCTAGCCACAACCGGTAGGATGTTGATAGAAGATTGTGCATCCTCTCTCGGTGGATCAGGCGGTCTCTTGGAAAGTTGCTGAAATTGCGGATTGATCTGGCGCCGGACTAGAACCTCGACATGGTCTCGTTTCCAAAGTGCTGGGTTTTCCAGAGACTCCCACAGTAGCTGATGGATCGTATTCCCCTGTAAGGATTCGCCGTCTGTTTTCTCCGATATATCAATCAATATTTGAAGGTTTTCTCCATGATCTACCACACACTTATTCAGAACTTCCTCCAGCTGAAGGTCTTTGAAAAGGGCTGCCGGGTAGGCGCTTATCAACTCTTCCGTCTCATGGGCTCTTCTCACAGAAAACGGTGAATTTGTAACATATTTCTCGAGATATCACTGACAGTTTGTCCTGTCGGCGGGATTGAATGGGTCTCTGAGAAGAATGTTGTCGAGTAGAGGGAAGTCGTCCAAAGTTATAGACACTTCCCAGACAAGCCCTGGATTCGCAGGAGTTCGCGAAGCTTTCTGGGAGTGGATGACGATGTGTTTTTGACCACTGTGTTCCATCATGATTTTTGTGATATGAATATAATTAGTTATTCTGAAGTGTGGGTTTGATGCGTTCGTGACATAGGTTAATCAATAATTAGTCAAGCCTTTGCACTTCGGCCATAATAATATCAGTTACTGTGGATTATTGTAAAGTTAGAGGTTGGAATTCATACCTTCGTTAACAGTGGCAAATAGTTACTCGTACCACGCATTTCCTCCTGTTTATGTCACGCCATCAATCAGCTCCGCCTGACTTCGCCACCACAGGGCGCAAAGCAGCCTCACTCATAGGTCTTCGCAAAGACAAAATATTCAATATTCCTCTCAATCGGTGCGAATGGCGTGTTTGATGTGGTCCGAAATTCCGCTCTTCCGGAAATAATTAGAACCAAATATCCTTTGCAGGGCAGCAGTTGAACACTTCCAGAACAAACAATACAACTGAGTCTCAATAACCATCAAAATGCAGCGAAAGAGATTTTTCATCCTGGACGAGACCTGTTCTTCGTTGGAAATTCCAAGCATGATGTGTCGTGTCGTGCAAGACAAACTTCTCCCACTCAGCAAATACGCTCCCTTCGAACCAATCAATCAACCAGAAGTTCCCAGGCACAATACTCAGGACATAATTCCCAACATTCTTCCAAAGCCTGATTTAACAAACAATCGTCGGGACTTCTTGAACACCATTCAAGAAAACACAGTCAAAGTTTATCTAAAACATCTCTTTGGACTGGATTTCATCCAAAGCGAACATGAACAACTCTTCCTTGAAAGTCAGAAAGTCAATCGCTACACGCTGAACAATTCAGATGCATACTTCAAGAAATTGATGGAAAATGCTCTGTATGCGAGAGATGTGCAAGCGCTGCTAGAGTCTACTGGTCATGAAGGGTACTTGATTGTTGGATTCCTCACGACCACTGGGTCAAACTGGGCCAGGGGAAGCACAGGAATCACCTCAAGAGCAGCGGCAGGCACGATACCATTGGCCGAGGGGTCAGGTTTTCCCATCTCAGGGATGGACCCCAAGATTGCATATTCGCAGAAAAGTCAATCCTCATACATCCACACCGAGCAAGTACTCCACGAGGAGATATTTGCTGTCTCTTATCGCACTGTGAAGTTGGTGAGAGTGCTGGATAAGTGGCAAATTAAAAAAAGTGTATCGCTGGGTCAGATCAAAAGGGCGGGAGCGCATCATCTCGCACTATCAGACAAAAATGATGAAGGGTCAGATGAAGAAGGACAGGAGGATAACGTGCCAGACATTGTGCTTCTGAAGGAAAAGCTGGGAATAAAGGGCGAACTTGCATCTAGAAGTTTCATGGTTGATCAGGAGTGAATAGACAATAGGAGTGGCTGGACAGCATGAGTGGCTGGTGACCGGCCTTCGTCATAGTGGGTGTTTCACTAGTGTTTATACAACCACACTCTCTTTAGACAATGGATCACCATCCTTCTGGCCTACCCACTTCTCTGCCTTCGCCTGGGCGATGCAGCAAAATCGATTTGAGAAGGATTCTCAGTCGTAAGGGAGCCAAAATGGGATCTGTGCTTAGAAACACGACGAGGAAAGCGTAACCGAGCATCAAGGGAGCCAGAACGAGCCCCTTTGGGTGCTAAAACGGCATCTTAGTACATGCTTAGGCTGACTCTGCTATACGCTCAGGTTTCTCAGGCCGAGATTAGCTATGCTTAGGAATGCTCACCCTTAGCTTGGGTTAAAGCGGCAGCTGCTCACGTTCAAACACTAAAACGGAACTAGTAAAAAAAAAGTTGAGTCTGACTTATGTGGCAGCGGGAGTGGATCGTAATTTCCGCAACAGGAAAGCTTTTGGAATTCATCAAGGTTCGACATTACGAGCCTCTGTGGTGTATGGAAAGGAGGAGATTGTGAGACTCCTTTTAGTCAATGGCGAGCGGGAAAGCGAGAATTCAGAAAATCAAGCAACACTACTTGCCGTTGCTGCTAACAATAGAAGCCTATCTATCGTTCAAATGCTGCTATACGCAGATTTTGATCTACGAAGTAACATCATTAAGCCTGCTTACTTACCACGGAGCTGGTATCAACGCTAAAACTTTAGAGGGGTATACTATACTAGACAAAGCAGTAATGCACGGGCGCGTTGATGTTGCACAATGGTTAGCATCCTCTCAAGGCGCGTCACACAGCCTATCACCACTATCCACTGGAACGCCAACTGCGAATATCTCAAGCAACAACGACATAGGTACCTCCTTGAAGATCAAACCACACATCTGTCCACGGCCTCACGGAAGTGAAGTGTGGTTCGCGTAGTTTTCAGACAGTGGAAATCTCTTGGCGACAGCTAGAGAAAAGGCAGTCGTGGAGATCTATGAAACAAGGAAATTCACTATTGTACACAAACTTGAGGCGCCACGTGTTTTTAACCCCTGTAGAGATCTATCATGGAGTTCAGATAATTCAAAAGCTATCACAGCCAGCATGAGTGGCATTGTAAGAATGTTGAAGGTGACAGTAATTCCCTCCTTTGGCACTTGCTTGCTAATCAGGTGAGTAACATTCACTAGGAGGATTTATTACTCTATCAGCTTCCTTGCTCTATGAAACACGTCTATGGTTGTACTTGGGTGCCCAATAAGCCACAGTTCTTAACCACTTGCATGGCTGAGTGTAAAAGTTTATGCCCCTGGTCTGAGCAAGGTGTTCTCCTCTACGATTTTGTAATCTCTCAGTTAATTTTTGGATGTGTATTTGCGCCAAAAGCAGGACTCATCATTGCTATGGGGCCACTCGACATTTTTATATATCATCCAGAGACGCTATTACTGCTGTCCTGCAAAAGTCTCGATTATATAAACTTCTATGTAGAGAGTTTTTCTTTTACTAGATCAAGTTCATGCATATCACTTCAATTGAAAGGTGCCAAGGCTTTGGTGATGTGTCTTGACACTTTGGAGATATTGGGAATATTTGAGCTGAAAGATGACGACAAATTCATTATTCGTTCTTCATTTGGTGGTATACGAAACAAATACTTCGCAAACGGAAGCCCATGTAAGCTTTTTTGTTTGAACCGAACTCCCCTCTCACATTACCCCAGCGTATCAAGCATACTAAGACATTCTCATAGCCGCAAGAATTTATATATGGGATTGCCAGAGTAGAGACTTGATCTTGAAGCAACTAACTAATAGCCACAACGCGTATTGCAATGCTGTATCTTGGAATACGAAAAACCACAACCTTTTGGCATCTGCCAGCGACGATGGAACACTCACTGTGTATGGCTTCTTGAATCATTTCCTTACATTTCTATAATTATTGGCTAATCATTGACTAGTTGGGAGGTTACTGAGGTTAAGGACGGCAGAGGTCAACAATGAGTTGTCCGGACTTAGGTGTCCAAAACCTCGACACCAAAGATCTCATAGTATCTAAAGGTAACCATAAAGAAGATTACTGGATTAAAAACCGTTCCTGTATACAGTGAAGTATGACTTTCGATGGGGCAAAAGACGCTTCTCTAATATTGGACGTGCTTGTTACTGATTTCATTACGCCCGCTGGCTTTTGCGCGATTGCCGGCTTGCAACGAGGAGCTGTCTTGTCTAAGCAAAAGACTGCTGCGAGACAGATCCTGCGAGAAAGAAGTGGCCCAAAATATCAGCGAGAAAGAGCAGGGTAGGATAGTGGGGACAAGAAAATTGAGACCTCGAAAAGCTGTTGTGCTAGACACTACTCTCCTAAAGCCCTGACAGTAACGTGGGAGTTTAGACGAGCTCGGGAGATAGTCTTGGTGGCAATAGATGGGGGTCATGGAATCGAGGAGGTAGGTAGCCTGGGGCTGCAGCGCATCTGCAGACAGAGTAGAAGAGGTTTTGGCATTTCATAAAAAACATAGTTTAGAAGTTGTTCACTTCAAATGAGTGCCATGGAGATTTCACATTTAACAAAAAAGACTAAGGAAAACCTGACAGAGCTATGCAATTATATAGTCTGCAATGTAAGATTGTCCGGCTCTTCAAATTGCATGGGACCGATTGTGCCGCATAGGCGCGGGGTTCGGAAACATGAGGCGGCCTTCAACCCCGGGCTTTGAAACCCCTCCCAAACCCCATTCCCGCGTACTTTCGTCCCAGCTGTACTAAATTAGACCCAGCCCGCGACATTTTAGGGAAGTTTCCATCCTCCACAACTTTGCATTATGTGTGAGACGATCCTTAGGGGGAAATGCTTGTTGGGTTATTTACAGTATGTGACACAGACCTAGCACACTAGAGCGCCAAACCTTAATTTTTCCTCCGCCTCCATCTATTGGGCAGTAAAGTACGAGTGTAAGATATCATGGTACCTAGCGAATCCCCCGCTTATGCTCTTGCGACCGTCTGAGCAGATACCACCGCTCGGAACACTTCGGCCTGAAACGCCGAAACTCGGAACGAAATATTTTTGGTTCAGCAAAGTTTGTTAAACTAAGCTTAATTCTGATATCTTCCTCGAGATGTTGGCACAGGCTGTTTTGTGTCATGTCTGTCTGTAATTTTATTACTTTGAAGAGAGTATTTTGGGTATCTTCGACCCCTTGCTATGCTAAGCGAGCTTCCCCCCAAGGGGCGCAGTTGCCGGAATAGAGGAGGTGAGTAGACACAAGAATACACACAGCGGGAATAGACGAAGGGGTAAATTGCCAGGAGTCGGTTTGTTTTATAATGTAGACATCGATGTTCTTTCTCAAACAAAGATTGCAACAAAACAATCAAATCTATTTAAAGAACCTATGCAGAGGTATGGGGGAGCTAGACATCCGGAAATGTTTACTGTGATATGAAGTATATAGACTGAGTATTTATCCCTCTTGCTTCTCTTCAATATTTTCAAGCCCTTCATTATTTCACAGCCAATAGTATACATTAGCCTACTTTTCCAGCCAATATGTTTCACCTCACACATCTCACCGAAGGACTAGTTCTCTTTTCCCTGGCTTTTGCCACCGCCGCTGCGCCCAACAAACTCGACGTCCAAACTCGCGACATTTTGACCCGAGATGAAATATATCGCCGTGACACACCCGTCCACTGCGTCGATGACCCGCTCGACAAGCCCTCGGCTGGAAATTTGAACTGCCAGGATCTTGGCAGTATCCCACCAGGAAAGCGTCTTAGTTTGAGGGATCCAAACGGTCGCATGACATGCGATGAGTGCTTGGGCTTGAACGGGAACAAACCTGCTAAGACTGAGAACGGGGTCACAGAATGCTATATAACTACTGATACCAGTGGAGACCCAGGAAACAGGACTGCGTGCCCTGGTGACCCCGCTCCCGGAACCGTGAGTGCCTCCCAGATTTGGATTGGCATGGGCAACAGAGCTAATTCAATTGATAGAATCCGGACGGCACACCGGGCAAAGATGTCAGCGAGGGCATCATGGACACTTACTGTGCGGTTGCTGGTAATAAGGGCCTCTTCGGCTTTGCTACCTTTGCAGCGTGCTATGCGTACACATTCGCCGAAGCGGGAAATGATCCAGGTGCTCAAGCGATAGCAGGAGCAAATTGTGAGTGGCTATATGTGTAGTCTCGAAACACTAAATACTAATATCTTTGTGTGCAAGTGCTTTGCGATACACTCTTCTTTGGCCTCTGTACAGCCATGGAGAATCTCAACTGATATATTGAATTGTGTGCTGAGAGAGTGGTTCTCCCTTTTGCACCTCACCTGCTTGTTTTGGTACTATTTTTCGGATTATCATCAGCTGGTAGTAAATGGTAGATGAAGGGTTTGATCTTTTTGTCTTAGTTGTTTTGGCGCGTGACGGAAATGTTGGAGTTATGACAATTTCCGGTCCGGATGCTACAGAAGAGTAGATGTGGACTTAGAAGAAAAATAGAGGAATAGGAGCCTTCGTTCCAACTAGCTGAACGCCACCCTCAGATAGAAAAATGGTTATGACAGCCACGGATACTGTCTTTAGTTCTCCTGCACAATTTATGTTTCGTAGAGACTTAATTGCACTCAGAGCGGCGGCAAAGTGGTAAACTCTGACTGAAGCATCCCATCGCAATCTTTTATCGTTGTTGCTCCCTTTTCCCAGGCTTGAAGCTTGCTCAAGTTGAAGTCATAGATAGGTACCGGCTGCTTAACAGCTTGTGATCTCGGAACTTCATAGTCAAGCTTTGGTGCAAGCAAGATGTGGCTGATTAAAATACGCCCAGTGAGTGGAGGAAAATGTGCCGTGTTGGTAGTGTATATACAATGCGACAAATAGAAATTTCGACGTCGCTACTATGTTTAATTACAGAGGGGAGATAAGGCTAGTTGGGAAATCTGGCTCACGGACTTTCAAGCAGATTCCATGTCTGAAATCAGCGCCTCGATGTGTCACTCTCCGGGAATCCCTTTTAGCCCCTTATAGCTAGCAAAACAACACGAGTGAATAAAATACAGACCCCTAGAAAGGACAGATTATCGGGTAAATTAGGAGTTGCGCAGTGAATACAATCATCTAGTTCCCGGTCTAGCTTAATCTCACAACTAGTTTCTCTCCAGAAACTTGATTCTGTTTTAATAAATCCAAGCCCTTCAGCACACCCTGATAGCCACCCTCCAGTATCCTTACTGGATGGCTTTTTAACCCCGCCTCATCCAAAACCTCTTGCACCTCCTGAACCCACTGCACACCAAACGCACGACTCTCTGGATCTGCCTCCTTCTCGTACCCGTAGCTCAGTGCCACTCGCTTCCCGAATATCGACATGCCCATGATCAATTCTGGCTGGACGACTCTACGAGACGTAGTGAGATCTTCGCTGTAGGCTTCCAAAGCGCAGTACCTGCCCCCAGCACGGCCCATAGCTGCATAGCAAAGTGTCATTGTTCTAACATCGGCCATAGGGTCAATGATATAGGCCAAACTATTCTTGGTGTAGGTGCGGATGTCCTGAGCACATGATGGAGACTGGTAGTCAAACACTTTGACGGCACCGCGTGACTTGACAAAGTCGAAATGTTTCGGCGAGCAAACCCCGATGGGTTTATGGCCAAAGCTACACATATGTTAACTTTACTATACTTCTCAATGCTTGCAACACTAACAGTCTCAACAGCTGCGTCGCGAGTGTTCCCACTGCAGTACTCGCTGCATATACCAACACCTCCATGGCCTCTTCTTCGCGAACTGGCCTCTTGAAGGTTCCTTCCAATCTCAAGCTCCTCCTCAATACCAATCCTAGTGTGAGCCAAGCGACACCGCTACCAGCTGCGGCCGCCTCTTCCCACTCCATGCCCTTGGGCACTCGCCATGCAAACTCCGCATCTACCAGCACATACTCAGCGAATGTGCCTATCTCTTTGTCGATCGGATTCGCGCCATGCACAGCCCCACACACTCTATCTCCTACCTTCCATCTTAGCTTCACGTCCTCGGCAACAGCAGATACAATTCCAGTGAAGTCACTGCCGTCTGCACAACCGGGCGTGGGAAAGCGTTGTGGCATCTTCCAGTCGCAAGGATTAAGTCCAATGCAAGCAACTTTGACGAGGATGTGGCCGGCTCTCAGGACTGGGACAGCAACATCATGGCTTATAGAAAGAGCGCCGTTTGGGCCTTGGATGATTGCTGCTTGGGTGGATGGTATGCCGGTTGCAAGCCGTGCTGGAGACATTGCTGCAACTAGAACACAGCCTCTCGTCGATCCGCTCAATATACAATTTCTCCCGGTATTAGCACCTCAAAGCTTCTGGGAAATCAAAGCCTGTGACTCCACAAATCTTACTTCCAAACTCGATATCCGACGGGAGTTCCGCTGTTTGTCACGATAGCATCTCCCTAAACAAGATCACCCCGAATTTAGTAATTAGGTAAACGGCTCGGTCACTCGCTATTCCGTCAACTAAAACCAGTACTTCAGTGTCATTATTCGGATTCGGATTCGGGGCCTACGGGCCAGCAATTCGGCGTCGCCATTTCCGAATCCGACGTGTGGGGCTCCAATGGCCCATTGTTTGCAGACGTGTATGTTATGCACAAGGACTGCATGGGGTAGACGATGTAGTTTTATCCCAGCAAAGTCAATTGTTCCAATAAAGGTTTCATTATTACGACTGATTGACAATTCTCCGCACCCCAAATACATCGTCCAAGAAATTGTACACTTTCATATTGACCAATCCAAAAGACCCGACTTTTGCCTGCAATCCTCCCTCTTCTGGTCGACTTGGGACCCAGAGTTTCCTATTTGATTCTCCGAGGTGGCCCAAATCATCAAAAACTCTCATCGTATGCTCCTCTGTATCAAAGTACAAACTTTTGCCCGCCCCGGAAATGAAAACTGGGCACCTAACTTTCTTCAAAAATCCTCCCATAAGTGTATATCGTTTCATTTCCTTCATAACCCTGGCAGGGCTCTCGATCCCCCAAAAAGCAGAAGTGAGACCCACTTCCCATCTCAGCTGAAAGTTGACGCTCATTCCCATTCCCATGATTTTGTCAATCATCCCGTCAGTTAACCAGCCTCCTGTCCAGGCTCCCATCAGCAAACTTGACACATGTCGTGTGCCAAAGTCCCACATGTCGTAGAATGGATCGATCGCACAACAAGCTTTAATGCGGGGGTCAGATGCGGCGCGCAAAGCGTAATAAGCGCCCATACTCGCTCCTGCTACAGCGATATGGTCCAGGTCGAGCTCGAATCCCTCCTCACGCTTCAGCATCTCTGCATACTTCTCCAGCCAATCTAGGACTTGACCTGTCACTACCTCCCAATCTGGCCTCATACGTAAACCCTTCTCACGTAGTACAATCCCTTGGCCTGGGCCCTCAAATGTGAGCACGGCATACCCACGAGGATGACCTCCTTGCGGATGGATATAATACAGCTCCTCTTGAACAGAGTCTGCTCCACCTGTATTAATCAGCACTGGGACCTTCCCATCTAACAATCGGTTTTGTGGCGCCGGCAGGTATAGATAGCCTGGCAATAACACCTCAGTCTTCGGCTGCCCCTCTTCTTCACCACCTTCTACATATGGAATTTCCACCACTCGTGCCTCGCAATCTAGGAAAGGTAGCGCGCTCCGAAAGAGACTCTGGATCTTTTGGGCACACGGCAAGGACCGCGGATCGTGCTGCTGCAGTGTTGGCCCATTTATACGCATGTAGCCACTAGCTCGCGTGTATGAGCTTGCGCGTAGGAAAGCATCGCGAGCAGCGACTGTGTCTCCGCCCTTCAGAGCCTCTTCTGCCAGAGCTTCTGCGATGGTGGCAGCGTGACCCCATGCTGTAGCCCACGACTCCGGGTCGTTGGGTTTGATTGCCGCGACGGCAGTCAGGAACTCTGCCGGGTCGCAGCCGCCATAGGGCCCAGTGGAAAGGATGCGCAAGCTTTCGAAGTTGAGAAAGGTGTTGCCAGGGAAGAAGGGGTGAATGGTGGCGAATGGGGGTGGGGCAGCGCTAAAGATCGCCATGCTGTGAGAACGTCTAAATTGGATTCTTTGGGGAGGCAGCGATGAACAAATAACGGTGTTGTAATCTTAGAAGTCTGGCAATGGTAACGAGAAAGATTCCTGCTCGGCAAAATCTACATCATGCCGTGTATGCAGGTTCTTTCATTTTCGGACACCCGCATCTGAATGGTATGAATTCGGACAGAGCGAATGAGACTTACGTGATTCGGATTTCCGAACATCGACACCAGAATTACGTATTTTTGATCATTGCGAGGGTTTTCTTAGTGCTAAGAGCTTTGGTGACCATGGGTTCCTGATTTTGCTCACGGAAAACCCTATCAAAGGTATTCTGGGAAGACTTTCATTCTGAGCTGTAGGCTATTACATAGCAATATAATTCGGGCATACCACTTTCAATAAAATAGTAAACCCAATCGAGTTTAGTTGAGAGGTTGGTTCGAAGGACACTTACATCACTAGATTATATACAGGGTTTCGCAAGATTGTACAGATTATTCTAGGACGAATTTTGCAACAAAAAGCTACTCTATATTTCGTACCCTTCTCAATGCCAGCAGGAGTTCTCTAGACATGGGAATTCTTCAACTGGAAATGCGCTACAGGGTCTCTTCACCCTGCATCTAAGCTCAACTCTCGAATAGCACCAGGAGACTGAATATGTAACTGTGGCAGTCAAAGATGACTGCATCCGGTACATTAACCAATCATTCCCGGCATCCCTCCCTTTTCCGCTGCTGCTTTCTTGACACTCTTCCACTCGAACAAGCAAGTAAACAAAAATGCAACAACCCCAGTAGCAATAGCTACCCGGAATGTGTCATCAAGACCACTCACGTATGCCTGAAGCACAGATCTAAGCTGATCTTCTTCACCAATCCCCCGAAGGTATGCCCTAATTGCCGTAGCCCCAGTATTCACGACCTCGATCGGATCTAGCTTTGGTGCATACTTCTTGACTCCATCGATAAGACCGTTTTGGAAGACGGCATTTCCTACTGAGAGAAAAAGGGCGCCGCCGAGAGTTTGGAAGAACATGACAGTGACCGTTCCAATCGGGATGTCTTCTATGGACAGTACAGTTTGGATGGCAACAAGTGGGATATTGAAGCCCACTCCACAGCCGAGACCTGCTAAGACCTGATAGCCAAACCATTCCCTGAGTGGTGTGTCAACTCCAAAGGTTGATATCATACCTGCACCCACAGCCATGAGCACAGCGGATGCTATGAGCAATGGTGTATAGTATCCGACCACCGTGGCATAGGCTCCCGCTAGCACAGATGTGAGAACGGACGCCAGCATGAAGGGTAGGATTTGGATGCCGGCTCTCGTTGGTGAAGAGCCCTTCACAGCTTGGAGGTATAGCGGGAGATAGTACATCAGTACGAACAGGGTGCAACCGAAAAAGAAGACGTATCCCGCCGATGCAGCTACCGTTCGTTGTTTGAAAATACGTGGAGGGAGCGTTGCCTTCTCTCCGAGTCTGATCTGGCTGTAGACGAACAAAATCAGGAGTATCCCAGCGCCGACGAAGAGGCCAATGATGCGAGAGTTATTCCACGGATATCTGTTCCCGCCCCACTGCATAGCAAGAAGAAGGCAGATGATCCCAGGAATAAGCAAGGATGCTCCGATAAAATCCAGATCCTTTACACGGTCTAGATAGCGCATTTTTGCATACTCCGGATTTTGTGGTATATGAAGAAAGAGAAGGACAAGTACAACACTAACACCACCTACAGGCAGGCTTCCAAAGTTAGCTAAATTTCATTAGGGGAATCTGAAGCCTCACTTTATGTAAAAGCACCACCTCCAGGATGCGTGTTGGGTGAAGGCACCTCCGAGTAGAGGACCTTGAAAATGTTAGTCGCTGCGACGAAAGGCTTTATGTGCAGGAGGATGGAGGGCACACCAGCGACTGAAGCTAAACCCCACATTCCGCCCACCGCGCCAAAGACCATTGGTCGTTTCTGTAAAGGAACTGTTGAAAGTAAGAGGTAGGCTCGCGAACATGCGGTGGAGGGGAATCATACGAGAATGTGCGATTATCACCAATGCGCCTGAAAAAATGCCCCCAACACCAATGCCCGCTATAGCTCTGCCAACAATCAAAGCCGTACTTGAAGGCGCAACTCCACATATTAACGACCCTAACTCAAAAATGAAAATTGCTATCAAGAAGACGGCTTTGGTCTGCCACTTGTCAGTATCCTGAAGTTGCGCAATTCTAACGGATCGAAGAAATTACACTAAAAACTTTGTAAATACGACCATAGCTTGGTTGTAAAGAAGTGCTCGTCAGGAAGTAAGCACTCCCGTACCAGCCAATATCATCGATGCTGTGAAAGCGATCGGTGATCTTTGGAATCGCGGTCCCCAGGATTGTTTGATCCAAAGCCACCAGGAATACAACCAGACATAGTGCAAATATCAGGGCGAACAGTCTGAGTCCTGTTGGATAAGTGGGAGTTCCATCAGAATGCTCGAGCTCTGTCTTGCTGGTATCTTGGGATGGGTCGTTGAGGATTTCTGAATTGATTCCTTGGGCTGTCTTTGGCTCGAGAGAGGACTCTTCTTTGCTCGCAGCTTCTTTGGGTCTAACGGAGGACACTGCCTCGTGGGACATAATTGTGGCTGTAGATTTTGAATAAGGGCCGTTGTCAGGCAATTGGTGATTCTGAAGTTTCAATCCGTGGCGTCTTTCAACATCTACGCGCGCAGAAACTCTGGCCTGATGTGAATACCGCCAATTTCCCGGCTATTTAGAATGTCGCTTACTCCGAACATAACGTATTTATGCGGAGTCCCGGGAGAGAGTACCGATATTTAAGGCATTAAAGACGCTGATACGTGTAAACTCTTGGGAGTAAGCGCTAGGATAGTATCATCTTACTGTACCAGTGTCACACAGGAGCCCGTTCCGGAAACCGTACAGTAAATCTTTCCGTTGGTACAATTTGATTGGAACGTTATATTGCTTAGTGATAGTGGCTAGGGGCTCAACTCGCTAAAAGGCGGGGTATACGTAGACTGCCCAATCAGAGACCGATTTCCTCTAATGGAACCTGAGAATTTGCCTAACCAATTACAGTACCCCGGCCCTATGCAGCGGTATCAATGGCGCAATCGCGACATTCGCGACTTTCAACGAGTAATTTAAACGCAATTTTTATACTTCCCAGCGAAAATCTTCTCCACCACCCCAGGAAATTGAGGTTGAGATTGGCCTGGTAGAGACAGCTGGAATGATAGTGCGTTGTGAATTTTACCCTTTTACACTTGGATGGAACCAGCTGGAATATAAAAAGCGGAGCCGGAGCCGGAGCCGGAGGTGGAAACGAAGCCAATCCGAAGTTCTTTTCTTTGCGATGGAATCCTCGCAAGCTGTACGAGTGCGGCACACGGAATCTGGAACGAAATAGAAAGCCCATTCAGAACGAGACGGAATTGGCGGTGGGGCAGACTACTGGATGTCTTATTCTAGGAACAACAGCAAGGAAGCATGCCTTCTAACCCGGCTCCAAAACGTGGCAAGATGCGGGGATGCATCCTGTCCCTGTACTGTGTCCCCAAGGCTCGTATGACGGCTGCTCGTGTGTTGGAGCTAGGAGCGAACCCCGTAACGTAGAAGCCATTCGTGGAACTGGAAGCTTGCGCAAGCCCGGACTGTCAATCTGACACATGGCTCTCCACTCCCAGGATCCTCTCACCGACAGGCTGGGTACCAACAGGGTTTCTACCTATTGTGGTAATTTTCTGATGCTACCCTGTCTGCACAAGAGGCCAGACTGCTATCTTTTGCACCTCATCAAGGAAGTTTTTCCGCTTTCATCCAATGCTAGGTGGTACATAATTCCAGGTTCGAGCCACTCAAGAGTGCTTACACCCGATCTGGTCTGTGAATGCGAGTAAGAAAGGCAGTCACAGTCGTGCACTCATGCTTGAGGGTTTTAAACCACTAAATCACGAGTATGAGCTGGCGGTTGCTCCCGACACTATCACAGTCAGAAAGTTGTTCAATTTTCCCAAATTCTAAGAAATCATGAAGAAACGCCAACACGGCAAAACTATTACATTCGAATTTACGTTCAAAGGCTTGAATCAAAGGATTTCGACATCGAGATATCGTTCCACGTTCAACACAGTCCAATGCGAAGCCAAGCAAGCGGAAGTGCCCGCCGGTCCATAGTGTGCTTACATCTAACGTGATCTAACGTGATCCCGCGGCGGCCGTGCGCCATTTCCACTTCTCATCGAATGATCCTTGCAACGAAATATCTCCATGTGTTCCGCCAAGCCAATAGGAGACTTTACATCATCCTACAAGTCCCTCGGGGCTTAGAAGATTTGACCTAACCGTAGCCCTAGACTTTGAGGAATCCCCAATTTACGTGATATATTCTCCACTTAAGGAAAATTCCCGCCCCGCCCATTGCGAGCGCTACTTAGCGAGAATATCTTGGCTACGAGTTGACAAATCAGAACGCGTACACGGTCCCCGTAAGCGCGGAAGCCGGAAAAGGGGTTTTCGCTCTATCGTGACTCTCATCATCCCACCTGCAAACCAGGGCTTCGAAATCCTAGCAAATCAGATCTTTGTTCCATCCCGTCTCCGGCTTGGGTGGTGACGACTTCGAAGGATTACTAGGCTTTGCAAGTAGCCCTGAGGGTTTTCCTGACAAGCTGACCGCCACGGGTCAGAGAACCACAAGTACTAAGCTTACAGCGTGCGGCAGAGAGGTATTTAGCTATCCATTGTGGTTTGAGCCAATCAAGCTATGGCGAGCTCGCCGGTCAGGTCCAAATAGCGATAAGGCCCAAATTTTTACGCCGCAAAAAGGAGTGAAGGTTTGGATCGCGCAGTCTTCCCATCGTTATCAGATGTATATAGTTATGGCGGAAAGAGACAGTGTAAGTTTTAAGTACACTCGTACCCCAAATTCACCCATTCTGTCTGTATTGATACCCTGCCATGGAGCTGCCTGTATCTACCATGAATTATGAATTCTCGCCTCAAGCCTTGCCACCGCAGCAGCAGCCTGCTCCTATTGCATTCAACTTTTCTCGCCGTTATGCGTGTGACCGCTGCAGGGGCCAAAAGCTTCGATGCAATCGTGATTTAATGTCACTTTCCAATAGTCCATGCCTGCGATGTCGTCGAGCAAAAGCAGAATGCACAATAGCTTCGTCTCCAACTCGACGGGATGCTGGTTCCGCTCACAATTCAGCTCGGAGGGGACGGCGTAGTACAATAGGGTCCGGAGACTTGTCAAGCACCGCAACAACCCAGAGTAAGTCTCCGTCTCTGAAAATAACCGCACATTTACTTACATGATTCTCTGACTACAAAGGCATAAATTCAGATCAACTTAAACTTACGAAAGAAACTCCACTTCCGAGCATTCAGAATATCAATATCCCCAGTATCATTAGCCAGGCATCCCCCCCATGGAATACGGCACCTGATTCCAATACTCTCGATAACATCCCGTCGATGGATGACGTTTCCTGGCAGGACATATTTTGCTCGACTTTCGATCAACCAGCAGATGAAAGTTTCAGAAACAGTGCAGAAGCTGCGGGGTTGCCAACGCCCATTTCTCCCAACAACCCGAGTGTCTCCAATGTTTCCACGAATCAAACTTCGAAGGTATCAACTGATTTATCAGTCTCTCGCGAACAATCAAACAATTCGTCCAAACGGGCTCTTACACAGTCGATCCTGTTGCAAGGTGACGGGGGTTCAACGACTGCAGTGACACCGTCGCATGCATATGCTAGACTAGCCGCAACAATGACACCTGGTCTGGCTGAGAATGTACCCGACATCCATGAACCGCGACCCAACTCATTGGAAGGGAATGACAGGGCTGATGATAATCTTTCCAACTTCGAACAAGACGAAGATCTTATTCAACCCACGGGCTCGTCTATGGCAACCGTCAAAGATAGAAACATTGACATGCTTTCGAATCTCAGTGCGACTTTGATGAAAGACCTGCACCGAATTACGACCCTGGAAGGTGCAAGCTCATTTCTCCGTGAACATTCAGATACTACGGCTGCTGAATACTTCTTTAAGACAATGGATAGCGCTACCAGCGTTGACTATATCATCGGAAAGATGTTGCACGGAACCGAGAAGTTCTTAGAAGTACTACATTCTTTGAACAAACCATCTATTCCAGGATGCTGTAAAGACACCGGCATCCTAGGTGCTTCGACCCGCGACAAAAATCAAGAATTGGCCGGATGTGTGGATGCCAAAGATCCGTCTGAGACGGACCTAGAAGCTCGAATGGATGAGAGGTGGAGATTCATTCAAGCGATACTAGACAGAGCGAACCTTGATGCCAACAACGACTCGGCCCGAGTGCAGTCTTTCGCAGATGGACAGATAAAACGTGGACCTCAGCCAAAATCGGATATGCCTTTGACTTTCGCCTTAGTGACCTGCTACAAAAGTGTTATTAAAATCTACGAGTCCGTTTTTTCCATCATTCTTCACTCATTTGAAGTCTCTCATAAATGGACATCATCGAACAAGTTTCCGCAGACAATCACTGGTTTCCAGATCAATGATTTTGTTTTGCAAAACCACCGAGACCTTCAAATAAAAATTCTTATTCAAATCAGCACCCACATGCTCGATTGTATGGAAAAGGAGCTAGGAGAGGAATTTGCAGAGCCGCTGTTCCAAGCATTGCTCAAAACCTCTTTACAGCAAGAGGGCCACGGCTCCTTGAGCCACAATGAGACGGGTACCAGGATCGTGCGGGACATGATGAAGAAGATGGAAGAACAGTTGTTGAGTGCTAATCCATAGGCACTAAGATTTAGTATTATCTACTATATTCTGCACACTGTCGCATCTCAATCTCTTGATTGGAAAGATACGTAAACTTTCGTGTCAGGTGTGAAAATCCCATTCACCGTGAAAGCTCCATCTGCTTGCTGGTGCTTCCTCCCAAGCTTCATGTCGTAGTTCATCAATAAGTGTGTCAAACATACTTTGAGTGTACTATTGGCGAAGAAACGGCCGGGACATGCCTGTGTTCCGTCCCCCCAATTCGGATCGGAAGGTCCAGTTGACACAAATTGAAACGTGTGTTCGGTACTTCCCTTTTCGCGCATATTCAGGAACCGGTAAGGGTCGAAATCGTCGGGGTTTGATACCGATGTGTTTATTTTGTCCGAGTCGACGCATAGCACCGTCCCTGTCGGCAGCAACGGCCCATGTGACAACTGAAGGGGTTGGCGGGTCTTACGACATAAGGTGACTGGGAAAGGAATTGGAAAGTCAGCCATAAATACTGTGTTGCGATATTATTACGATGAAAATGATTCATTTAACTCACAGGGGGAAATTGGATGCACTCTGGCTGTCTCTCGCATCACGCTATCCATCTTTCGGAGTTCTTTTAGATTGCTCAAGGGAAGCTGCCCGTCCAACAGGCTGACCTCATCAATCTCACGGCGCAGTTCAGCCTGCAATTGAGGTTGCCTTGCGAGCTCGAAAATGATGTTATACAGTACCAAAGACATCTTCAACACTGACTCGGTGTTTACGATTAGTTGGTCAGTAGCCAATTTATATTGCGTGGTCGAACTTCCCTCATATCGCGCCATGAGCCATTGTGTAAATGGGACCTTGCCGTCTTCAGTTGATTTCAGGATCTCTTTCCTGCTGGCGGCCCTTTCATATTCGTCCATATCACGGCGAACGATGGGAGCGAGTCTTTTCCGGAGACCTCTCTCTGCGGTGAAAGCAGGTAGAAAGACGAAGGGTCTGATGAGAGGTTGTAAAGATTTGGGGACCCAAGTGAGCAACTTATCAGCAAATATAGTTGTTTTCAGCAGCCACTGGATGGCCTTCGGCCAGTCACTCCCTCCGAGATTCCGACCAGCAAATGAAGATGCGTTGACGGATCCCACAACTTTCGTCACGGTATCGAAGAGAGGAAGAGATTTGTAGTCCGGACAATAGCCCACGTACATGTCGAATGAGATGCGCGCATCTTTCTGCTGTGTGGGTATTTTAAGGGGAATACTCCGGGCTAGGTCGACCGCAACCGTTTTGCATAGAGCATCAGTTTCTGTCCCGAAGTATCCATGGGTGATGCCTCGGGCAAATTCTTGAAAAGAAGCGTCATTTTCGGGGAGACGCTTGATTTCATCGAACATGGCCGGCGGAAATACGACATATTCAAGCTCGTTTGCGTCGAGAATATAAGGGGTGTCTGGATACTACATTGAAAAAGTTAGCCTCGAGAACACCACGCTTTCTCCAGAGGGTTGGAGCTGAAACTATCATCTTACCTTCCGTTGTCCTTCGCGAATAGCTCGCAGCAACGAGATTCGCTGACTTTTCGGCGCCTTGAGTACCGGAATGCGGAGGGATTTTTGTAAACGGTTTCGTCTTGTTGCCAAAGAATAGATGTAGAAAATGAGGCCGACAAATAACAAGACAGCTAATTTGGCGAATATCGGATAGTCCCGGTTAATTTGAGCTGCAAACAGTTTGGTAAGTTGCCATCTATGATGAATTAGTTTTTAATTTGTCTTTAGACGCTAGGAATAAGGGATGAATACCGACTCAACCGAATAAGTTTCATAGTCTGCCTTGACGCCTGCCATATTTCAACAATGTCCTCAAATACCTCAAGCATTCTGGGCAATCAGCAGGTGCTCAGAGTCGTAGACGCAGAAGGGTTTCAATGTCTCGAATTTGTCTGCTATTATCAATATTTGCATAGCCTTGTATCCTATATGAGGATAAGTCCGATTGCAGAAATACCTTACAAAAGCTCTTTACGCCCGTATCCGAACCTTTTCTTTATTGGGTATTGCTTCGGCAGCCGAAACTATAGCCTGGAAGCCCGCTAATAATTGTCTCCGAAATAAATTAGAGACTCGGAGACGTATAAGGCAACCGAACCGGAATACGTTCTACGGCTATTATTTCGTTGGCGTGAATGCTGCTGATGGTCGGATGCCCGATTTAGACATCAATTCTTCGGATCACGCGAATCCGAATTCAAACTTGAGCCAAGAAGTTAGGCTTCTTTTCGGCCTGAATCGACAATAATTCGAAGGTCAAACTTTCGGATGTAAAGAGTTTCATATCATTGATAGATCTGCCTGAATTCGTAACTCACACCAATTGCACCTGAATTTGTGATTCTTTTCATCTGCATCCTCTTTGAATCATGCGCTCCTTGACCATATCCTGTTTCATTGCTGTGGCGCATGCCTGGTCGTATCATTGGCCGTCGGAATGGGAAAGCAAATGGAATCTTGGCTCTGGGGTTCAGCAAAAGCTGCTCACTGATTCAAGTTGTAAAGTCACCCGCATCACAGCATCCGAAATGCAGACGTCAAACGACCCGATTTTCTTCAGCATGGGGGGACTTGACCATTTTCTGAGTCCTAAAATTTATCCTCTGAACAAGACTGCGGGTGAGCAATGGGAATTTGATGGAGTGTCGCCAGACGCCAGACAAGGCTTTGTCTTCGGCCTCTACCATGACCCAAATTACTCTATCCTTGGAACTGGGAATTTGCGTGTGAGCTCTGAGATGGTGTGGCCTAATGGAACCCGTTTCGCCCAGATAGACTATCCGTCTGAAAGCATCATAGAGGAGTGCGAGTGGGGAACGCGCGGCATTTGGAGATCTGATGAGTCTAGTTACGAGTTCGAAGTAACAGCAGACCTGCAGACAGCTCGTTTAGGAATGGAGACCAAAGATTTCTCTGGAATAGTCTCTTTCACTTCACTTGCTCGCCCTCGCTACCCAGATGGAAAGACATATCCGAGCGAGAATTCAACGTCGGAAGCAGGACCTCACTTTCACTTCGTGGACCCAATACCAGCTGCTCATATAGAAGTTGACATGACCATACAAGGAGAGACATTCAAGTGGACAGGAATTGGAGGAATGACGAGGCTTTTTGGAGCTTTCAGTTGGTTCACCTGCCTGCAAGCAATGAACTTTGTTCGAACCGTCGTTGGACCATTTGTGTTGACCATGTTTACCTTCACATCAAAGTTCGACCAGAAGGTCTATCCATCGGTGGCGTTGTGGGAGAACGGGGTTCCAGTATTCTCAACCCAGAATACAGTGGAATCAGAGACGGAGGACTACTTTACGTTCACAAAGACTTATCAAGGTCGGGTTCAGGCGGCATTGCGTGATAAAGTCACTGGATACGAGTTAGATCTGGTTTCACCGTCGAAGCAGAAGAAGCATTGGACGTTCATCGTGGAGCATGCAGTAGTAGCATTTGAGTTCATTCTTGGCGGGGGTCATGGCGGAACTGGGTTCCTTGCTACTGTTCAGGGGGGTCGAGTTGCAAGAGAACAATACTTGGGTTCTGCTATGACTGAAGCGTTGATGTTTCCTGCAAAGTCCCCACTTTTCAAGAGGCAATACTCTTGGGACTAGTCCAAATCACGCATCCATGAATCTACTGTTCGATGATTGCCGCATCAGATTGGCACTTGGATGGTTTCATTGACAGTGGCTTATGAAGAGCGGCTAGTTGTGTTCGTGTGTTTGTTGCGTAGACGGAGTGGTCGGGTATTTATATGCAAATTCAGAATTATCATATAGGGCTCGATGAATCTATTAGGTATTCCGGAATAGACTGTTAATTTCAAAAGCACAAAATCGACTTGTCAATTGTCCGTTATTCAAGAGCCCAGACTTTGCAACGAGAGCCTGGGAGCATAATTCAAAGTACGGAATTGACTCCAAATAAACTTCGATTTCACATTAAAGACCTATCATAGTTCGTTCCTCGTACATTTTGCGCTCATATGCTTTGAAAATCGGGGCATTTTTCTAAAATTAGGTGTCTTTGGTAAAGCAAAACTAGTATCACCTCATATTGACGGATTTCCATAAGTGATTCATAAGTGCACCGTATTACGCCGTCGTTACGTGAAAGCTTTAGGGGGCTAATATCCCCGAACTGTTCGGATGTTCCGCAAACCTAGTGCGAACACCTCCGAACAAACTAGGCTCGCTACTGCCGAATGACTTACCAGAAAGGTGCTATCCGAAAGAAGTGATTAGACGGAAGACTACGGTACGGAGCATAGCGATTACTGCGCTCTGGACCTTGAGTTAGGTTCTGCAATTAGTGCTTAGTAGTCTCTCTGGCCTGTCGAATAATTCTCAAGTCCGTCTTATGTCTTCCCATTCTATATGTCCCTGGCTTTTAGAGATCAGCGTTGCTCTTCTAGGGGTCATCCGACTATCATCAATATTGTAACAAATATCGAACTGAAAGGTCTCTCCTCAAACCATCATGGAGCGTCCACAATACGAAAATTTTACCCGCGAGCCAATCGCCATTATTGGCTCTGCATGTCGATTCCCGGGAGGGTCGACTTCCCCCTCAAAATTGTGGGATCTTTTACAAAACCCTCGCGATGTTCTGAAAGAAACCAGTCGATTCAATGCGAATGGTTTCTATCATCCGAACAACGCGCATCATGGGACCACCAACGTGCGGCACAATTACTCCCTGGACGAAGATATCAGACTATTCGATGCCCAATTCTTTGGGATCAAACCAGTGGAAGCCAACTCTATGGATCCCCAACAACGACTGGTTTTGGAAGCTGTGTATGAAGGTATAGAGACAGCGGGTCTCAGCATCAGTGAGCTGCGTGGCTCGCAGACAGCTGTCTATGTAGGATTGATGACAAATGACTTCGCCGACATACAGATCCATGATCGAGACAATGTTCCAACATATTCTGCTACAGGAACGGCTCGCTCCAACGTGTCGACGAGAGTGTCATATTTTTATGATTGGCATGGCCCCTCGATGGTAAGCCTATACATCCAACAAACTATTACATATTCTCACCATATGTTATAATGACGCAAGCAGCGAACTGATCCGGAGAATAGGTGATCGACACTGCGTGCTCTTCCAGTCTGGTGGCGCTTCACCAGGCAGTTGAGACATTGCGTGCCAATACGGGAACTGATGTTGCTGTGGCTTGCGGAACCAACCTTATCATCATCCCCGACCAAAGCATTGCGTTGTCAAACCTGAAAATGTTGAGTCCAGAAGGTAGGAGCCGAATGTGGGACTCGAAGGCGAATGGATACGCTCGAGGGGAAGGAATTGCAGCCATAGTATTGAAGAGACTCTCGCAGGCAATTAAAGACGGTGATCATATTGACTGTATCATCCGGGGTACACAGACCAACCAAGATGGCAAGACGAAGGGACTCACAATGCCAAGCGCTACAGCCCAAGCAGCATTAATTCGTGCCACGTACAAGCAAGCAGGCCTTGACGTTGCCAAGGCGAGCGACAGACCCCAGTTCTTTGAGTGCCATGGTGCGTAGCATCCCTTTCCTTCCATCAACGGGTTCCCAACGCCCTGCCTCCGCTATTATTACTCCTTGCGATACTCATCAAACAAATACTAATCACGCAGATAGGGACTGGAACACCCGCAGGGGATCCAATTGAAGCCGAGGCGATCCAAACAGCGTTTTTCGGCGAGGGCGGTGGTCTTGGTGAAGGCGAATCGCCGCTGTGGGTTGGGTCGATCAAAACCGTCATGTAAGTTTCCTGAGAATTTCCGCTCTTCTCATTTAGAAGTATCCACACAGCTTTCTTCTCAGAGCAATACTAATGTGAAATCTCCCAGCGGTCATACGGAAGGCACGGCTGGTGTTGCCGCTGTGCTGAAAGCAAGTCTTGCACTCCAGCATCACCGTATACCTCCAAACTTGCTGTTTGAGTCTCTGAACCCAAAAATCAGACCTTTTTACAACAACGTTCAGGTTTCCACAGATCAATGGAAACCATGGCCAGGGCTGGCGTCAGGAGCCGTGCCTCGCGTCAGTGTCAACAGCTTTGGATTTGGAGGCACCAATGCTCACGCAATTCTCGAGGCGTATATTCCTGACTCGAGGATTTTAGAAGAGACCAAGACTGGAAATCATGCTTCCATATTGACTGGACTGAACTTCTCGGCAGCTTCGGAAAGTGCTCTGCGAGCCACTCTCCGCAGGTACGCCAATTTCGTTGACGAAAACAACGCAGTCAACATACGGGATTTAGCTTGGACGCTCAACACTCGTCGATCCACGTTTCAAATACGTACAACAGTTCATGGGTCAACAGCATCAGAGCTTAGTCAAAAATTACGAGAAAGAGCCGAAGCAGAGAGTAAAGTCATACTACAAGTGCCATCTAAATCTCTGGTGTCCAAGCCTCGGATCTTAGGAATATTTACAGGTCAAGGAGCACAATGGGCAAGTATGGGCTCCGTGTTGCTGCTTACTGTGCCCACCGCGTCTGCGATCATTCATGACCTCGAAGACAGCCTAAAGCAGCTGCCGGATGGTCCTGTCTGGTCGCTGAGAGACGAAATCCTTGCAACCGGCGAAAGATCGAGAGTGAACGAGGCTGAAATAAGCCAACCTCTATGCACAGCAGTGCAGGTGGTTCTGGTGGACCTGTTGCGCGGTGCAGGGGTGCAATTTGAGGCGGCTGTTGGCCACTCTTCCGGCGAAATAGCTTGTGCTTATGCGGCGGGATACTTGTCTGCCTTTGATGCAATTCGCATAGCTTACTACCGTGGATACCATCTTCACTTGGCTCAAGGGCCAAAGGGAGAGCAGGGAGCCATGATGGCTGTTGGGGCATCTTTCGAAGATGCAAGAGAGTTGTGCGATTTACCAGCGTTCCGAGGCCGTATCGGCATCGCTGCAAGCAACTCATCTGCCAGTATCACCCTATCTGGTGATCGAGAAGCTATTGAGACGGCAAAAGAGATCTTTGAGGATGAGAAGAAATTCGCAAGGCTACTCAAAGTAGACAAAGCGTACCACTCTCATCACATGCTTGCCTGCGCCGATGGATATCGTAAATCGCTCGCGAACTGCAACATCAAAGTACTACGACAAAGCCGCAGTGGCACCACCTGGATATCGAGTGTGTACGGTGAGGATGCCTTGGATTACCGTCACGAATTAAGTGGCCAGTACTGGATAGATAATATGGTAAAGCCCGTCTTATTCTCGCAGGCAGTTGAATTTGCTGCAGCGGAGAAAGCACCCTTTGATATAGCCGTCGAATGCGGGCCACATCCCGCTCTCAAAGGTCCCGCCGTTCAAGTTCTCGAAGAAGTCCTCGGGCTGTCCCTACCTTACACTGGCTTCCTGAGTCGTGGTAAAAATGACAATGAAGCATTTGCGGGAGGTCTTGGATACCTTTGGCAAGCTCTGGGTCCAAATGCAGTCGACTTCAAGTCCTTTGACAAGTTCCTCGCTGGGCCCAAAGCACCGCCCCCACGGTTACTATCCAATCTTCCCAACTACGCCTGGGATCATGAACGTATCTTCTGGCATGAGTCACGCCAGTATATGGCCAGTCGCACGGGAGCTGAACCTATTCACCAGCTTCTGGGCACCAAATGCCCTGACGGATCGGAGGAACAGCATCGGTGGAGAAATGTAATGCGACCATCGGAAATCCCTTGGCTGGCCGATCACCAAATCCAAGGCCAGGTGGTATTTCCGGCAGCGGGGTATGTTTCTTCGGCTTTTGAAGCAGCGCGGTTTGTCACAAGAGGAAATCCCGTAAAGTCTATGGAGATTAGTGATTTCGTCATCGGCCAAGCGCTCACTTTTAACGATGAGTACGCCAGCGTCGAGACACAGTTTACTCTCAATGAGGTAACTGTGGCGGAAGGACGAATGAATGCGTTCTTCTCGTTTTACTCTGCCTCCCAGAAGAACCCGCTGGCTATGGAGCGGAACGCGTTCGGAAAGCTCTGCATTATACTAGGCGACCCGCAAGAAGATTTACTTCCACCAAGTATGAGCGAAGAGTTTCACATGATTGAAATCGACTCAGAACGCTTTTATGAGCCATTTCGGAAAGTCAGATTCGATCTCACTGGGTCCTTCAAATGCCTCAGCTCTCTGCGTCGAAAGATGGGCGAAGCCAGAGGGATCATCAAATCCCCTGAAAGCACCGATCCAGCATACAACTTTTTGCTCCACCCAGCCACAATTGACGGGTCCTTTCAAAGTATCTTTCTAACATATTGCTACCCAGGCGATGGAAGATTGCGTTCGGTTCATTTGCCAGTTGGCATCAAAAAGATCAAAATAAACCCATTTCTCTGTGAGCGAAGCGCTGGAAAGGAAGCCTCCCTTCAATTCAGATCCACTCTCACCAGCCCAACAGCGCTGCAGGGGGATGTCGAAGTATACGACAAACAAGGAGGTAACGCACTAATGCATGTTGAGTGTTTAAAGACCAAACCGCTGGGAAATAATACGGCTGAAAATGACACCCCAATGTTTGCCCAATCAGTTTGGGACATCGCAGAACCTAGCCGAGAGGCTTCAATCCAGAAAACGCCAGATCTTCACCATCAAGCTCAGCTGTGTTTTGATATTGAACGTGTAGCGTTCTACTATCTTCGCAATTTAAAAGACGTTGCCACTCTGTCGGATCGAGAAAAGGCGGACACTCACCACAAAATCTTTTTCGAGTATATCGATCACACTGTGGCCTGCGCCAAGAACGGCACAGCAAAATATACTAAACAGGAATGGATGGACGATACTTATTCGCAGATCCAAGCCCTTATCAGCAGATATCCGGAAAGTGTCGACATGAAATTGATGCAAGCAGTGGGTGAGCATCTGGTGCCTGTAGTTCGTGGTGAGACCACCATGTTGGAATACATGCGAAAGGACGATATGCTCAACAACCTATATGTCCAAGGTGTTGGATTTGAAGAATACACCGAGAGCATGGCAGAGCAGGTCCAGCAGCTCAGCCACAGGTATCCACACATGAATATTTTGGAAATCGGCGCAGGTACCGGCGGCGCTACGAAACGGATCTTCAAGAAGTTGGGCAAGAATTTTCGATCATATACCTACACCGACATTTCCACCGGCTTTTTTGAGGACGCCAAAGAAGTATTTCACGAGTCCGAGTCCAAGATGACTTTCAAAGCTTTGAACATAGAGAAGGATCCAAGTCAGCAAGGCTTTGTGGAGCACTCTTACGATCTTATCGTGGCTTCTCTTGTGCTCCATGCCACTCACGAAATGGACACCACGATGCAAAATGTCAGGCGGTTGCTCAAACCGGGTGGCCACTTGGTGATTCTTGAGTTGGGTGAATACATTGAGAATCGGACCGGGCTTATTTTTGGGCCTCTACCCGGCTGGTGGATGGGTTATGATGATGGTCGTAAGCTTTCCCCAATGCTGTCAGAAGAAGGATGGGATACCTGCATGAAAAATGCGGGGTTTTCTGGCGTGGATGCTATAACCCCTATTGCATCAGACCTTCCGGTATCTATGGTTGTGATCATTGGACAAGCTGTTGACGACTACGTCAATTTTCTTCGCGAGCCTCTTCTCCCGAGCTCTCTTGACGTTCTGGGTTCGCATTTGACGATAGTTGGTGGCAACACAAGCCAAGTGTTGGAGCTTGTTTCTAACGCCGCGGTATCACTGAAGCCGTTTTACAAAAGTATAACAACCGTCAAATCTATTTCGGAACTTAGTACCATCGATGTCCAGTTTATGGGCACCGTTTTGTGTTTGGCGGACTTGGATGAACCCATATTTCAGAACATGAGTACACAAACCCTGAAAGGTGTCCAGCAACTCTTGAAACAGTCTCGATCTTGTCTTTGGATTACGCAAGGTTGTTACACGAAGAACGCATATCAGAATATGTCTGTTGGGATGACTCGAGTTGCAAGACTTGAGATGAGCCACATTCGCTTCCAATCTCTGGATTTGGACGCGATACGCGAGTCTACAGCTAGCGTTCTTGCCAGAAAGCTGCTCCAGTTTGAAGCGAGCGAGATCTGGGAACAAACTGGCCAGGCAAAGAACCTTCTGTGGTCGACAGAAGTTGAGTTGTCTTACGAAAACGGCCGCTTCTTAGTCCCTCGCCTCATGAGAAACCAGGCTCGCAACGACCGTTACAACTCCGCCAGACGGCTTATAACAAGGGAGGTAGACCCGAAGACTTGTACTGTTGGTCTCCGGCGGGTAGAAGAAGGATATGAGCTTCATGAGGAAATGCCAGCCAGTGTTTCGCAGGTCGTCGACGGGAGATTTGAGATTCAAGTCACCGACTCGACGCTGGAGGCAATTCGAGTTACGAAGACCGATTTTGCATATCTTGTCCTGGGCATTAAACTCCGTACCAAAGAACAAGTCTTCGCCCTCAGTCCTCAAAGGCATTCTCTCGTGCGAGTATTTGACTCGTGGACTCTTCCCTGCCCTATCCCCCGGCAGAACGCACTACGCCTCATGCCTATTATCCGAAACCATTTGATTGCCTCGGCTGCACTCTCTGATTTCTCAAGTGGGCAGAAGTTGATTCTTGTTGAGCCTGAGAAAGAGCTTGGGACTATCATGTCACAACTAGCGGCCGCCAAAGACATCGAAATCGTTAAAATAACCAGGCACGAAACGAAAGCGAAAGATGATAACTGTGTCTTGATGCATCCACACTTGCCACAGCGTGTGATCCGATCCATGATACCCGGGAATGTCTCGTCTGTGATTGTGTGGTCTGATGTGGATGGATTGGCATCCAGCGTGGCATCCTGCTTACCCCCTGACTGCGAGGTGCTCGGCACAGAATATTTCACTTCTCAAAACTCGAAAATTGATTCATTCTCGTCCATGGCATTTATACCATCGAATTTGCGTCTAGCTTTTGTCCGCGCACATCAAGAGCTTGAAGCTGCGGACCGGGCTCCAGCGATTGTTCCCGTTTCCGACCTGGCATTTGGGAACGATCACGCGAGGGAAAATGCCCTGTTCAGTTGGGTCGCTAGCGATACAGTCCCTGTACGCATTACACCTGTACCCTCGCTGCCTCTTTTCTCTGCAGACAAGACATACTGGCTTGTGGGCTTGACTGGTGGCCTTGGTTTATCTCTGTGTCAATGGATGGTCCAAAACGGAGCAAAGTATTTCGCCATTTCAAGTCGCAATCCAAAGGTGAATAAGCTATGGGAAACACACATGCAAGAATTGGGCGCAGTGGTCAAGGTGTACCCAAATGATATCACTAATCGGGAATCTGTCCAATTGGTGTATAAAACGATTTGTGATGAGCTTCCACCAATTGGCGGTGTAGCTCAGGGCGCAATGGTCCTCGCAGATGCGATGCTTCTCGACATGGACGTCGAACGGGTTCAGAAAGTCATGGGTCCGAAAGTCAATGGCTCTCTGAACTTGGAAGCAATCTTTGCCGAAACAGACCTTGAATTCTTTGTTTGCTTCTCATCGATGGCCAGTGTGTCTGGTAATGCGGGGCAATCCATCTATTCCGCCGCTAATTCGTTCATGGCCACACTTGTCTCTCAGCGACGCAAGCGCGGTTTAGCAGCATCAGTGATACACCTTGGATCCATCTATGGCAACGGCTATGTGACGGAACACCTCACAAAGGAGCAACAAGAGTTCCTCGACAGATCTGGATACATGCCAATGTCAGAGCAGGATTTCCACCAGGTCTTTGCTGAAGCCGTGGTGGCTGGCCGAGAAATTTTGACGGGCAATGCAGAACTTATGACAGGATTGCGCCCGGCCACGGCAGGAACCGGAGACGAAAACAACTTGTCGTGGTTCGACAACCCAAAGTTCTCCCATTATGTCCTTATTGCCGAATCGCAAGGCGCAAATGCTGTTTCGGAGAAGCAAAACGTTTCCACCAAAGCGCAACTGCTACTCGCAACAACTGCCGAGGAGGTAAGACAAGCGATCGAAGACAGTTTCATTGCCAAGTTGAAATCGTCCCTTCAAATTGAAGCTGCGACCGTCATCACCAACATGAGCCTAGATAATCTGGGGCTGGATTCTCTTGTCGCGGTCGAACTTCGAAGTTGGTTCATCAAGGAGCTGATGGTTGAGATGCCAGTTCTCAAGATAATGGGTGGAGCTACCGTATTAGAGCTTGTTTCTGCCGCTCAGGAGGCCCTCGATGAATCGTTGATTCCCAATATCGGGAAAGAAATTGACCCTTCATTGAAGACGAGCAGCAAGTTTGAGCCACATAGCAGAGAAACGGAGACTAAGATAATATCGAGTTCTGATGGAGGGGCTTTCGCCACGTTCAACGATGAGGACGACGATGAAGACATGTTGGGTACAGGTCATTCTAACATTTCAACAACACTCCAGTCAAAGGTGATTGGGCAACAATCGCGATCGAATGACTTGGGACTGCCGACTAAATGGAACAAATCTCCGTCAAGCTTTGAAGACGCAGCGCCCATAAACAAAGCAGGCTACTCCATCAGTCCACCAATGTCCGTTTACAAATCCGGGGAAAGTAGCTCCGACGCCTCTCTAGATTCGGAAAATGAGGCGAATGGCAAGCTCAAAAAGTCATTTTCGACAGCTACGTCAATATCTACTGTTGACGAATATTCCCAAAAGAGTGGAGACAATAAGGTCGAACGGGAGGTCCCCATGTCATTTGGACAGGCACGGTTTTGGTTCCTCAAGCTTTATCTGGAAGACCAGTCTACCTTTAATATCACCACCTCGATCCGGATGGATGGTTTGTTGAACATTGACAGTTTCAAAACAGCGGTGAAAGCCTTAGGCCGAAGGCATGAAGCATTGAGAACGAGTTTCTTTACTGATAAATCAGGTCAGCTAATGCAACGAATCTTAAAGACTTCGCAGCTGCGATTGCAGCACTCTCACATACGGGAAGAGAATGAGATCGCCGCGGAGTTCACGAGGATCAAGAACTACCAATATGATATTGGTTCTGGTGAAGCCATGCAAATCGTACTGCTGACTCTGAGGGACGACTTACATCAGCTTATAATTGGCTACCACCACATCAACATGGACGGAATTAGTCTGGAAGTTCTGCTGAGTGATCTGCAGCAGCTCTACTATAGACAGTCTCTGGCGCCTGTGAAGACTCAATATCCAGACTTTTCTCTCCTGCAGCGAAAGGAGCACTCTACCGGCCAGTGGGATCGTGAAATTTCGTTTTGGAGAACCGAATTTGCAGAGCTTCCGCCGCCGTTGCCAATTTTGCCGCTTTCTTCGAAAATTGTTCGATCTGCCCTTACAAAATACGCCTCGTATACCGTCAAGTTTGAACTAGAACGAGGGCTCACAGAACAAATCCAAAACGTCTGCAAAAGGACCAAAACAAGCCCATTCAACTTTTTCTTGGCATCTTTCAAGACGCTGCTTCACCGATACGGCGAGGGAGAGAAGAGTGATATTTGTATTGGCATTGCAGACGGTGGTCGCCACACCGATTCCGTTTCAGAAAGTGTCGGATTCTTCCTTAATCTCCTCCCCCTCCGCTTCAAAACTGATTCATCGCAACCCTTCAACGAGGCACTGAAAGAGTCACGTTCGAAAGTGGTTGCTGCTCTCGCGAATAGCAAAGTTCCAATCGATGTTCTATTGAACGAGGTTCAGGTACCGAGAGACCCCACACATAATCCACTGTTCCAAGCTTTCATCAACTACCGGCCAGGGGTCCAAGACAAGAGACAGTATTGTGGCTGTGAGATAGAAGCCACGCAGGTCGACACCAGCCAAACCGCCTATGATATCAGCATTGATATTCTTGAGAACCCAGGAGGTGGAAGTGTCATATATTTCTCGGGACAAAGCGAACTTTACTCAGAAGGTAATGTAGCGACTCTCGCTAAAAGCTACCATAATCTATTGAAGGCATTCGCCAAGAACCCGGCATTGCGGCTCGCTCGACCGTCTCTCTATGATGTTGAAGCAAGTCAGAAGGCCTTGACCGTCGGGAGGGGTCCGCCTCTGAGAAGTGTTTGGCCAGAGACTCTGGTGCATCGTATTGATGATATGGTCAAGAGTCATGGCTCCAAGATCGCCTTGAAAACACCCCACAATCGGCTCAGTTACAATCAAATTGCCGAGCGCGTAAATGCTATAGCATCGATGCTGAAGTCCAATGGGCTCCAAGCTGGATCACGAATCGGAGTCTTCCAAGATCCCAGTTCCGACTTCTTCTGCACCTTGCTTGCAATTCTTCGCATTGGAGCAATTTTCTTGCCCTTAGAACTTCGACTGGGTTCTCCAAGGTTGGCTGCTATAGTCGCAGACAGCAAGCTAGATGCAATCGTCTATGACAAATTCAACCAGAAGGACTTGGCTGCACTGGGTTCCAATTTCAAGAAAATCAATGTATCTCTTGTCCCAGCAAAAAGCTCCACGAGTATACCGAACGAGGCTGCACCTAGCTCGCCCGCCATGATTTTGTACACGAGCGGATCAACCGGCACGCCCAAAGGAATTATATTGAGCCATTCGTCGTGGGTGAACCAGATACAATCTTCATCGCAAGAGTGGGAAGTTGAATCTGGATCAGGCGTACATCTTCAGCACAGCGCGTTCAGTTTCGACATCTCCCTCTCTCAGACTTTTGTGGCACTCGCAAATGGCGCAACACTGTTCGTGGTTCCCAGGGAGCAACGAGGAGATTCGCTTGCGATCACTCGGACTATTGTCTCGGAAAACATCAACTATGTCCAGGCAACTCCATCAGAGTTAACCAGCTGGCTCCAGCATGCAGATACCTCCGCTCTCAGAAAATCCAATTGGAGATTTGCGATGAGTGGCGGAGAAAAGATAACCACGAATTTGATCCACGAGTTCAGGAAACTTTCCAAACCGGGATTTAAGCTCGTGAACGCCTATGGACCAGCAGAGATCGCGTTGGCCATTGGAAGCGCCCAAATCAACGTTGAGGCGGCAGACGACCTGGATGTTCCGTTCAAGATCTTTCCCAATTACTCAATCTACATCCTCGACAGCAAAATGCAACCCGTACCTCCAAACATACCCGGGGAGATATTCATCGGCGGCGCTGGTGTCGCTGCGGGGTACCTGGGCAACGAGAGCTTGAGTGAAAAAGCTTTCTTGACTGATGAGTTCGCACCTCCTGAGTATATTGAAAAGGGATGGTTGAAGATGCACAGGAGCGGCGATTTAGGTCGTCTTACAGAAGACGGCGGCGTGATATTAGAAGGCAGGATTAAAGATGATACCCAAGTCAAGATCAGAGGCATCCGGATCGACTTGAAAGATATCGAATCGACACTCATTCGAGAGTCAAACGGCACGCTGAGAGAGGCGGTGGTTTCCCTCCGCGTTTCGGGAGAGAATGAATTCCTGGTTGCACATGTGGTCGTAGCAGGAGAATTTGGGGCTCATCGGGACGAAGCTTTGCGGAAATTGTTGACTTCCTTGCCGCTGCCTCAATATATGCGGCCAACTATGATCATACCGTTGGCGCATCTACCCACTAATCCTTCCAGCAAGGTCGATCGCAGGGCCATTAAGGATCTTCCCTTGACGGAGACGAGGAAAGAAAGCACAGTCAACAAGTCAGCGACGCCAGGACAAGATGTGGAAACAAAACTGAAGGAGATTTGGCATCGCGTTCTGGGTGATGAGCTTGCATCTGTGCATCAAATCGACACTAATTCGGATTTCTTCCAAGTTGGTGGGAATTCTCTTACTCTAGTCAACGTCCAAGGCCTTATCAGAACGGAACTCCATACTGAGCTTTCGCTGATGCAGCTTTTCGAAAATCCTTCACTTGGAGCACTGGCTCGACGAATCAATGTGACCAACATGGGTGCGAACATACCATCTGTTGCCACAACAGAGCCTATCCCCAACGCTATCGCTGCACCAAATTCACAAATTCCAGCAGCGACAGACGGGCTCATCGATTGGGAGCAGGAGACGGCAATTCCACAAGACTTCTACACTATCACCGCGAGCCCAGACCCGATTCCGCTGGGCCTCCCCTTCAAGACTGTCGCCCTCACTGGGGCCACAGGCTTCCTGGGCGCCGAACTTCTCCGCGGAATGATCGCAGACCGGCATATTGACCGAATTCATTTGCTCGCCGTGCGACAGCGCAAATCTGCACTGCCATCCATCTTCACGAACCCGAAAGTCTCGGTACACCACGGCGATCTCGCGGCACCGCGTCTGGGCTTATCAGCCGCCAAAGCGCGTGAAATCTTCGAGAACACCGACGCAGTGGTGCACTGTGGGTCGGATGTATCGTTCATGAAGACATACGAGTCACTCGCGAGCACGAATGTTGGTAGTACGCGCGAGCTCGCGCGGCTATGTCTACCGCGTCGCGTGCCCATGTACTACATTTCCACAGCTAGCGTCGCCCAGCTCTCTAGCCAGCAGTCGTTCAATGAAGAGTCTGCAGCCGCTTTAGAGCCGCCGCGAGATGGGAGCAGTGGATACGTGGCAACAAAGTGGGCAAGTGAGCGCATCCTTGAGCGTGTCAGCGAGGTGTTTGGGTTGCCGGTTTCCATCCACCGGCCGAGCAATATCACAGGAGAAGACGCGCCGGAGCTGGACGTCATGGCGAACATACTAGGCTTTTCGAAGAAGATACGCAAGGTGCCAGTGTCAGCGGTGTGGCAAGGCACGCTAGACTTTGTATCAGTGGAACGCGTCGGGGAGGGTGTGCTGGATGCGATACGGAACGACAGCCCTGAATACTTCCATGTATCCGGAACCTCAGCTACTGGAATGGTCAGGCATATCTTTGAGAGTGGAGATCTGGAGGTGCCGGTGGGTGAAATACACCACGCACTGGAAAAGGAGACTGGTCATGTGTTCGAGCGTGTGCCTCTAAAGGAATGGACCGAGGCCGCCGTTGATGAGGGGTTGGATGAGCTGGTCGCAGCCTTCCTGAAACACGCTGCAGAGACTGAGATGTCTTTCATCTTCCCGAAATTGTTGAAATCAAATTCCAGGAGACATATTGTGGGTAGAAAGGCGAAGGAGGCGCCTAGGTTGAGGTCCAGGTTTTCGTTGCGGGGGAGTTTGCAAAGTTTGTTTGTCCGCGAATAATTTCATACTATAAGGGTGGTCACGTGTATGTTTTAAGATTTGAACTCTGCTTTAAATTACTGTACTGTGGAATTTGAAATGAGTACAGGAGTCAATAGCAATTTAATAGAAATTTCTTTATTCCACGACTGTACAACTTGAGATGTGGAGGTAACAATTGCAGTTACGGCATCTGTTAGGCTCTCAGAAAGGAGCCAATCACAGGAGAGCTCGGCGTCTAGGCTTACTGTACTAGCGTGCTCTCAAGACAAAACACGATTCACGATTGAAAAACAATGATTAAAAGTCGAATAGTTTAGCTATCCTATTTTGATCGGCGTGCCGCGTTGTGCTATGAGCCAGATTACTGCATCACAGAAAGGGCGCGAGCTCGGGGTCGTACGTATTCCGTTTTGGCGATCTCGCTATACTTGGATGTGCTTTCCAGATTATCAGGCATTCATGCCGTATGGGACGATGCGGTCATACGACTCCTTTATCCACTATTGAATGAATGCGACTCTTGAGTATTTCAATATTTGGCCCAATATTTGCAATACGCTTCAGTACGCTGCAAGCGTCCTTTCTGAGGGATCGCCAGTGAGAAAGTAGTAAAATGGTTCACCTTAGCAATTGAACATCGCAAGCTTTTGGGTCGATATTCATCGGAGTACGAGTTTCTGTGGGGCGTGATTCTTTCTAACGTAACATCTAACTTTTCCCAAGTACTTAATAAGTTCCACTGCCCACGGATTTTCCATTTACTTCTACAACATCATTCTTCAGAATCTCTATCACTCTCAACATCACCTCTATCACTCTCAGCATCACCTCCCGAATCACTCATCATGCTTTTCAAATCTCTCACCCTTCTTTCCCTCAGCGGAATGGGATTGTCGTTTGTGTTCAGAGCATATGAGGGCGAACACTGCCAAGGAAATTCCAAAGACAATATCAATGTTTACGACAACACATGCGACTCCAACCCAGGTTTCACCTTTAGATCTTACCTTCCTATTGCCTATGGGGCCCACCGCCAGCGGGCTGCATTCTACGGCGGAGGGGGCTGTGATGCTCTTGCAGGACCTTGGACCGACACATTCGCTGATGGAGGTGGCGACTATTTCAAGCAGGGCCAGTGTGTTACTCTGTCATTTGCTGCAAATGCTGCTGGGTCGCGTTCTGGCTGATGCCGAATACCTCTATTCCTATGATCGTATGTATTATTCTTCGTATTTGACTTACGTAGCACTAAAGAAGTAACAGATGATACAATTATCTCTCTCAATCCAGAGATAGAAGTTCATCTAAATCGGGCTGTACGGATTCGCATATTGAAGGATGGATCGTTATATTCTTAGACACTCTTTTGTTCCAAGGGACTGATCGTTATGATGGAGGGGGAGACGGAATCATATCTTGGAATAATTTTACTCTGTATTCTTCAACTCAGATACATAAGTCAACTAGGCATTTACTAGTTCTCGGGAAGATTTGTACGCATTTTGTTTTGATTCTCAAACACAGAAAGGTAATACCGCTAATGTACATGGATCTCAACGGCCAACCTTTTGAGTAGAGAATACATCTGCCACACACAATGCTGGGACCAACGTTCCAACTTCTCCCGGCCCCTCCCCGAGGAGCTCTGCAGCTCATGGCCATTTGTGAGTCGCCGCCTCAGCAATAGAATCGGGTGTTGCCTTCATGAGTCGCTGAAGAAAATCTTCTCCAATCAGATATCCATTTGTCGGATCGGTCTCGTTATCCGGGTTCGCGAAGCCATCGTCATCCCCTGGTCGAGCTGTCAGCCTGGCTGGAATTCATCTCAACAGCAAGAAGTTGTAGCAGGTGTAGCAAAGGGCACTCACACCAAGATCGGTCAGCTTCAATGTGCGGCCCTGACACGCCCACAATACCCTTTCCAAAAGCTGCCTTGAACAATTCCCACCATACAACGAAACTTCTGCTAGCCAAAGATGTTGATACAGCAGCGTTAGATGAGGATGGATCTACAGCGCTCCATCTCGCTTCTGAGCGTGGCCACACCGAAGTCATTGACGCATTGTTGCTCAAACCCACGGATATCAAACTTAAGGCAGTCAACGGGAAATCCGCGATTGCATTGGCAGTTTCAAACAATCAAACGGAAGTGCTTCGGCGACCGTTGCAGAAAGAAGCCGAGTTGGGCGATGGCCAAACTACTGAGCTTCTCTCTGCGACTTTAACCGGAAATGAGGATCAAGTAAGATTTCTGGTCGACAGTGGAGCGAACGTGAATGCTGGTGATGCTAGCCAGCATACTGCTATTAGGGCGGCAGTCCAAGACGGCCATGAATCTATTGTCAAAGTCCTCCTACAGGCTGGAGCAGACATTGATCCCAAGGACAGTCTTGGATATACGCCACTTCAAGTCGCAGCATCGCATTCACAGATTTCGATGGCACGACTGCTTATAGAATTCGGTGCCAATGTCAATATACAGAGACCCTCGGGATTCAACGCGCTTCTTGATGCTGCTAATAGGGGCGATACTGCTATTGTGCAATTGCTCATCGAAGCCAAGGCAGATCTGTCTCTTGCTTTCGAGTCAACGGGTTATACTGCAATTCATGAGGCATGCGCATTGGGTCGTGAAGAAGCAGTGCGCCTCCTTCTCCAAGCAAGAATGGATGTTAATGTCAGATCGAAAGCGGGAGGTTCACCTTTACACATCGCAACTCGAAATGGTCAGCTTTCGATTGCTAAATTGCTGATAGAAGAACACGGGGCAGATATTTCCGATTTGACCTTGTTAAAGGAAACCCCGCTGCACTATGCTGCGCGAGCCGATAGTCCTCTGACAATGAAATATCTCCTTGGGAAAGGAGCCGATTTGAACGCACTTTCAAGCACGAAGCAGCCTCCCTTGCATTTGGCTGCGATGAACCCAACAGAAAGTAGTGTCCGATTTCTAGTTGAAGAAGGAGCAGATTTATCTCTCCTTGACGACGATGGCTACACCTGCTTCCACCATGCTGCGGACCACGGACAAGTCGCAGCCGCCAAATATCTTCTCGGAAAGAATCTGAGCATGGAGACAAAAAGTACAGGTGGTTGGAAACCTTTACACCTGGCCGCATATAAGGGACACGATGCATTCGTTCGGTTTCTATTGGAGGAAGGGGCCGACATCAATGCACCCACGTCTTCAAAATCGAACTCCCTTCATCTTACTGCTTTGAGCGGACGCGCCAGCACAGCGAAGATTCTAATACAGAAGGGACTTGGCGTAAATAGTCTCGATAGCTTATCGAACACTCCCCTTCAATTCGCCGTGCGGGAGAAACACTCTGGCGTTGTTGAAGTTCTGCTCGATCAAGGTGCGGATCCGAATGCTTACAATGGCGCGACTCCTGCGCCTTTGTTGCTCGCAGCTGAGACTGGCGAGTTGGCAACTGTCAGACTTTTGATTCGAAAGGGTGCCAACATCAACATCAGAACAAAGGAAGATGGTTATGGAGCTCTGCAAATAGCAGCGGGTGCAGGGCATCCGGAGATTATAACATGTCTCGCCGACGCAGGTGCGGATCTTGATCGTCGTGATAACAGTGGCGTCTCCCCTTTGATTCAAGCAGCCGGCTCCGCTGAAGAATCCTGTGCGACGATCTTGTTAGATCGCAAGGCATCTATTTTCTCGAGTACGAAAATGAGAAAGGCGGCGTATCTGCGGTCAGCAGCGCGAACAGGGACTCCTGAACTTATTAAGCTGTTTGTAGAAAGAGGCGCAAATACGAAAGATACGAACGAACAAGGACTGACGGCGTTGCACATTGCTATCGGAGTGAAACACGACAAAGTCATCGATGCAATAATAGACACCGACCCAGCCCAGGTGGAACCTTGCGGATGATCTTGGCTGGACGCCTCTTCACCATGCTGCCATCGGAAATACTTTAGCTACTGAAAGGCTCATTGCTCGGGGTGCAGTTCTTGACTCAAAATCGCCCACCGGTCTGACAGCTCTCGCTCTAGCATCCAGAGATAATTGTCTTGAAGCAGCAGAAATGCTGATCAAGGCGGGAGCGTCACTGGACAGCGCCGACAATTTTGGCTGGGGCCCTCTTCATTATGCGACCCGAAAAGCCAACACTGATATCCTGCGGATATTACTACTCCATAGTGCCAATATGGACCTTCAGACCAATACCGGATTCTCACCTTTTCATATTGCAACAGAACACGGCGTTGTTGATTTGATGTCTCTTCTCCTAGAGCTGAGAGGAAATACTTTTAACATTAACGAGAAGACCAAAGCTGGCCACACAGCTATGCATATTGCAGCTCAATTCGGAAAATCCGATGCCATTTCCTTTTTGGTGGCAAGGAGTGCAGATGTGCATGCCAGAGACAAAGAAGTTTGGACCGCATTACACTGCGCTTCATCTGGAGATAAACCTGAAGTAATACCACAGCTGCTCAAATTAGGTATTGATATAGACAGTAAATCGACCGCTGGCCATACCGCTCTCTACGACGCCGTCAGCCAGAAGAAAGAAGCAAGGGCACGCAAACTTCTTGAAGAGGGAGCATCCCCTAATGTAGCGAGCACTACGGGGTGGACGCCCCTCCACTGCGCCTCTCACGATAAGGAAATGGATGTAGGAATCGTCAAGCTTCTGCTAAACTTCAATGCAGATGTGTCGTTGAAGACAACACCCGGCTGGACGGCTTTACATTTGGCATGCGAAGTGGGTCGCAAGGATATTGTGGAAATCCTTCTTGCTGAAGGAGCTCCTGTAAACTCGCCTGGTGGAGCAGAGAAACAAGCGCCTCTACTTGACGCTGTGTGGCACCAGCACAAGGAGGTTGTTTCCCATCTCATCACCCACGGCAAAGGCATCAATATTGACCAGAAGAACAGCAGTGGACGGACGCCTCTCCACGTGGCAGCCCAACTCAACGCAGTAGAGATTGGTCAAATGCTCATCCTCCATGGTGCAGAAATAAATCCCAAGACCGAGCTCGGATTTACACCTCTTCACGTCGCAGCACAAAAGGGAAGTGAGTTGATGGCTCGGGCGCTACTTGCCAAAACTACGTGTTTGGTCGATCCATTGGCGAAAGATAAACGAACACCTTTACACATGGCTGTGCAGTTCAAACAGCTCAGCATTGTACGACTCCTCATTTTGCGACGAGCGAATGTGAATCTCCATGGCGGCGAAGCTGGATCCACTCCCCTCCACATGAGTGCTATCGCCGGATTGACCGACCTTGGTAGGGCAATAGTTTCCGCGCGGCCCGACTTCAATGCGAAAGACAATTACAAAGTCACCCCTCTCATGAGAGCAGTTGAGAACCAAGATGAGATGATTGAGTTCCTAGCTGCGTATAGCAATATCATTCCGAAGGGGCCACAGGGTTGGACGGCTTTGCATTTTCCGGCGAATGAAGATAACCCGAGGGCTTGCAGAGCTTTGCTTGCGAAGGGAGCGACGAAAGGCATCAGAAATGACCAGGGCGTTACGCCGCAACAGGTTGCTGCTACCCAGAAGAAGTTTAAGGTTACGGGAATGCTTCAAATTGGTATTTTACTTCATTGAATAGAACTTCTTACAGCAGAGCATACTTTGCAAAAAATAGTCCCGTTGAAACTCTCGAACTTGAGAGACAAGCTGATGTGATTGTGTGTTGCACTTATGGCAGACACTTTCCTCATCGGTCCTACGTGCGTGAAGAGCACCTGTCCATCCTTGACTAAAAGCCTCATTATAGCGTCGGTCTGTACCATCCTCTTCGTACCTGTTCTATCATTTGGAGTGGAGAGCTCTGATTTAGAGGCCTTGGTTGCAACGGCGACTTATACAGCCATTTTGGTAGTCTTTGTTGGATCCGATCTCGGGAATGGCTCATATGGAGTGTCAAAAAATTACGAGCGGGGATAGGGAGAAAGAGAGCGATGAGTGAAGACAACAAGAGGGAGATATCATCGCAGATCCTCCAGATAATTTGGGCTGCATCGCCGCTCATCTCGACAGGGTCTCGCGACTTTGTCGTGTGAGGAGGTCACGTGAGCAACACCCAGAGCGTCACTTGTTTTACAACCAACCACAAATCCATCAAACTTCTCAAACGCAATTTCCTCCACATCCATCCCATATCTCAATGCCAAGCGTCACGACAAATTTGACAGCTACAGGCTTCCCGCATAGTTCGTCCCTGAGACAACAGCACAGCCACTCACGACAATCGTGCAAGGATCAAAATCTGGTAACGTTTCCTGGGATGCATTTAATCAATGCCTTAGGCACATCAACCCATTCCTCTTGGTCCTTGAGAGCTAACCCCGTCCAATCCGGATCGGGCATCACATTCTGAGAATTGTTCAAATTCTTTCGTTAAAGCTTCGTATTTAAGTCGACTCGATGGATCGCAGTCACAACTTAAATACGTCTAATTCGTCTTGAAACGGTAACATTTACGCTTTGTACCTAGGAAACTGCTGCATTGAACATCTGAACGCACATGACTGAGGTCTCATTCTGTGCGGGGAGAACCCCTGCTAAGGCCGGTGCATAATAGAAGGCAGCACACTCCGCGTTTCGCTGCTAGCGTGCGGTCTAATTATCTCTCTCCTCACCGAGAACCTTACTACATAAGTCGACAGCCGGCATACAGGGGTGGCTGGATGCACTTTTCCGGCGTAGCACTACGAGCGACCAATGATACCGCGAATCCCCTATCAATGGCTAAAAATTGGCATCCTTACCTAATCTTATTTTAGTCGCTATGTCATGTGGGCCTTTGCCTGTTTTTTTATTAATTTTTACTCAACCTTCTTCTCTTGCTGAAACGACTAGCCGTATCAGCGTCTGACAGATCTTGATACTGGGTCTTACATTTTCAAGATACTGCATAATGGATTTGTCCTCACTGCTCTCGGTCTTTTACAGGCAACTGCAAGGCGCAATTGGTACTATACTAGTTATTTCTATACTAGTATCACTCTTTAAATTATGGCAGGCTCGTCGAAAGTTCTCGCGCATGCGACGAGGAGGTCTCCCTATGCCTCCGTGGAATCCAATACTTGGCCATCTGTCTCTCACATCAAAACTTCTTCGCACCCTCCCGCCTCGGTGCCACTCTCATTATCTTCCAGAAGCGATTCATGAGAGGTTTCCAGAATTGGGTCCAATCTTCTATCTAGATCTATGGCCCTTCAGCAAGCCGCTTCTTGTTGTGACGTCTGCTCGGTTTGCGCAACAATTGACGGAAGCTCAGCTCCATAAAGACGCATCATTTCGCGCTTTCATGTACGCGTTTACCGAAGAGAGAGACTTAGTTTGCATGGAAGGAAAAGAATGGAAGAAATGGAAGTCGATATTCAGCCCCGGTTTCCAATCCAGTCACATCATGACTCTTGTGCCAAACATCATCCAAGATGTGTTGATCTTTCGGAAAGGATTGCGCGAGCATAGTAAGCTGGGCAGGCGTTTCACGCTCGAGGATATGAGTACGAAGTTGACTTTAGACGTCATCGGAAGAATCGTACTTGACGACTCATTCAACACTCAAGAAAAGCCGAATCAGATGGCATCGGCGCTCGCATCCCAAATAGATTGGAACATTGATAGTAATCAGTTCAATCCATTGGCGGTGATCAACCCACTTCGCCCCATCGTCTTGCGCTATAATGCGTACCTCATGAATCGATACATCGATATCAGACTACAGCGACGTTATCTTGCGAACCAAGAAAACAACCAAAGTAATAAATCGCGGTCCATTGTTGATCTAGCTCTAGACAGCTATCAAGCCGCCAGCCCTTCTAACGTCTCAACACCGCAAGTCAAACGCACCATCGATGACACATTTCTCAAGATTGCACGCTCACAAGTCAAATTGTTTCTGTTTGCCGGCCATGATACCACTGCAGGCACAATTTGCTATATATACTACATGTTATCCCGGAATCCCGAGGCGTTAGCTAAACTTCGCATGGAACATAATGCTGTCTTTGAGCATCCCGAGAAAACAGCAACTCAAGTTGCGCTTCAACCTCATCTTTTGAACCAGCTACCTTATACCTCAGCAGTAATAAAAGAAACGCTTCGGTTGTTTCCTCCTGCATCACTTGTACGCGCAGGTAGTAATGGGTTTTCATTCCATGACGCTGAAAACAGCCGCATCTTCCCAACCCACGGCTTTATGGTCTGGTCTGTTCATCGCTCTGTACAACGCGACCCCGAAAGCTGGAGGGATTCAACCAAGTTCCTTCCAGAGCGGTGGCTTGTTTCACAGGAGGATCCCTTGTTTCCACCAAGTGAAGGGTTCAGGCCATTCGAGCGAGGCCCTCGTGCATGCATTGGCCAAGGACTTGCAAATACGGAGATGAAACTAACACTTGCGTTGACAGCGCGCGAGTTTAACTTCATTTCTGCATACGAAGAATTAGACAGGGGTTTAAAGGGTGTTTTGTCTGTCTGTGGAGAGAAGGCATACCAGATGGCGAAAGGGAGTGCACATCCAAGACACGGGATGCCGATGCATGTGAAACAGGTAGATTCTAGTGTAGAAGTTTAATCAGAAGTCACCTCTGTGGAAACTCGTTCATCTTAGAATATTGCGTGTATTCTGTTGCCTCTATGCCCCTGCGGAATTTGTTGTTCTTGGTATCATATAATTAAGTTGCCACAGCCTCTGAATTACTCAAGCTAGTTCTTACTTGTAGCTGACTATATGATCCTTCAGAGAAACGTGTCAAGTTATGTCCTTCCTTCTCCCCCAGTTGCCAGTCCTACTTCTCTTTGACCAATAGTCTAGCTTTGGGATGAGGTACGACCGCAAAGTCCCAAGAAAAGGTTTCCGGGGCAGTTTCGTCTTCGAATTTGAATTCGTATGATGAGAGGAAATATGCTATAAACATCTTTACTAACACCGATACATAGAACCGTCCCACACTTTTAGAATATATGTTAGTCTGGTCGGTTACTTGAAACTTGATCTAGCTTACCAAGGCTTTTTAACTCCTCCCCAGTACGGGAAATCATTTCTAGCCACCTCGAATTTCTGATTTTCTGGAACGCTTCCGTCGGGACTAACAAATCTAAATCCTTCAAATTTCAATGGAGATGTGTAATTTGCTTCATCCCGCATAATTGCCTGTGTCGGGATGCAAATCCAGTTGTTCTTCGGGACATGTGAGCCGTTGGCGAAAGTGAACGGCCTTACGACTTTGCGGGGCATTGTCACTTCCATCAAATAAGCATTTTTCGGTGCCGAAGAAAATTTAGATCCTTACAAATAGCAGGAGGCTGTAATCGAGATGTCTCCTTCAGAAAGGAATCCAATAATGGCATTACATCATTCCCTCCTTCAAGAATGTTCGAATTCTTGATTTCTTTCATTAAGGGATCAATGTACTCGGGGTATTTGCAGAGATTAAAAAGGGTGAATGAGATCAACTAGAAACTATTAGTTATCCATAATTGCACGTGAAGATGCTGCCGTTGGTTTTACCATAGGCATTTGGTTGACAGAGGCAAACAACAGCCAAAGTACATGTTGTACGAGACGATCGACCATTCCAGGGTATTTCTTCCGCGTAGCATCAATCATCCATTGGACAAAGTCTCGCTACTCAATTGTAAGTTTAATTGTAATCTCAAATGACTGGTGGAACTTGCAGGCTTTTCTTTGTGGCTCATGCCTTCACTCATGCGTGTCTCAATAAGCACAGTCAGCCGTGACACAACTTTGTCCTGTGCTCCTCTCCAATGCATGATGACATATGCAATATATCTGAAGTATGATGTCAGGCCTCGTTGTTTCAATATCTCCGGTGGGCTATGACTTGCGTGTGTAGGAATTTTGGGGTCACTCGAAGTATTTCACCAGCTACAATAGTGTCCTGGGAGTATTTCATGGCAGCCTCCAAGTAGTCTTCATCACTTGCTAATACTTATGAGCGTAAGGCTGCTAGTCTCGAATTCATGCTTACCGAGCTCCTCTCCAACTAGAATTTGATTGTTGAGTCTTCCTATGATTCGATGGGCCACTTTATGGGGTGAAATCACCGTCCATCCTACGCGGTTGAAGGCAGATGTTAGTGGCGTGCCGTGGCAGATCTTTCGGGTAACTTACCATCTTCTCTTCTTGGCCCCACAAATTCGATTCGAAATGCTTCCTGTAGTGTTTTCCTTAATGCTGGTCTCATAGCAGGCAAATGTGCTTTCAATTGGGTCTGCAGAGCATGCAGCGGCACCGCACTTCTAGGATCTTTAGGATCAAAATCAAATCCGTTGAAGACGTGAATTGGGAATATCATCTTGATCGACTTTCAGTCAAAGACTAGTTCTCAGGGAATGCCAGAATCGAGAAGACTTACTTCATGGAGAGCTTCGTGGAAGGACAAGACTGATGTTGGCGCGGCGTAAACTTCATCGATTTGTCTCAGAGATGTTATGAAAACTCTGTATGCACTAAATGAAGGAACTGCGAACGCTTTGCCTTTTGCCTTTGGAGGTAATTCAAGTCAGAGATCAAATGCTGTCTTCCCATAAAATATAGGAATAGAAAGCTTACTTTTGCGTACGCATCACGTATCAATTTCGGAGCTATGAAGTTGTACGCGATGCCAGTATACCACTGTCCAACTGTAGTGGGAGCCCCTCCCACGGTCATTTGTTTCTAAATCTCAAGTTCAGTAAGCCCGTACGAGAATGAAATCACATTGTCTGGGCAAGGGGTTATAGTATACGTACCGGGCGCCGAACATAATACGTCGTGATAGCAATGTAAACTCTCCACAAGATCCAAAGCAGTAATAGCAAAAACGAATTCGACGTCATATTCGTTGACTTAGCAACACTTAGAATCTCAGTTTATTAATAACTTTAGTCCCTGCGTTTTATTCTGAAAGAATTCCAAGAGAGCAACAATTGTCAGAGCGAGAGTCTATGTCCAGTCTCAGCAGTTCTTCTCGACTTTCGGCCGAGTTGAATCAGAATTAAGCTTTGTGATGACTAGCATAGTCCCGAAAGAACTGCCGGACCGATGCAATCATCGCTTCTTCAAAAAGTACCAAGCCACCCTATTAGCAGTAACAACTCCCTCCAAGCCAATGCCAAGTCGCCCCTCCAGCGTACCTCGCCAGCAGACAAATATGAGGCGCAGATCCTTTTTAGACACAACCTCGGGAGCATTTTTTCAGGCAGCATTTTTAGCCTTGAGATTTCCAGCTTGAAACCACACTAGTGGGAAAGCTGCCTCTAGAACGCGAAGCTCCTTCCAAACCTGATCTGATGATATTACTTTGTCTTGAACATGATGCAAATCCAGACGATGATAGGCTGCAGCTGATTTTCCTATCTCCAGACTCCAGACAAAAGTGGCGCAGGGACGACGATCGGGATCGATTTTCCTGAGGTTGATGGTTCGCCGCCGCCTTGCTGCCTTGCAGAAATCTTAATCAACACAGTTATAAGGTGGAATTTTGAATCAAATAAAGTCAAAATTAATTAAATTCCTTCTGGTGCCGTATGCAATTGGCTGGCTCGTACTCCTCATATACCGCATGCGACTCGCACCCGAATTCGTGCCGAGTTCTTAGCGAACTACGAAGTGCATACTCAAGGCGGTTGCAATGCGGCTTGTCACAACTCTTGGCAACAAAAGAATCAAGCCACCTGCCCGTAGTCTGGGTAATTTGAGCTGCGCCTCTTGCCCGATTTACTCGCATGAATTGGATGGATTCATATCCTGATCATTGGTCGTCGCTTGCCCAGATTGGATGGCTTCCACTTGGATGCTGATGATGCTCGCTCCCCCTCCACGAACTGTGCCATTGTTGTACATCAAACGGTGATCGTAACATTTTGTGAGTGTGTAAGTAGTATTACCAGGGTATTTGTCTCCGGGTGCAATCAGCGTCTTCATCGAGCAGGGCTGAAGATGGTCACTTTTGGTAGCCACTGATATTCACCTGGGCAGACAAGCTTAAAGATGGTTAGTTAATTCTTTCCTGCTGTCTGTTTGAATCTGGCTCGCTGAGGCATCAACTTCACGTAGTTAAATTACATGATATATCGTCTGACCCAAAATTGCCCTTCTAGAGATACAGTACACAAACAATTCCAATCTTAAAAAAGCGCAGGAGTTTTTCTGGCTTTCATCACAAGAACCTTGTCCGATCTTGGGACGATTGAAGTCCGCCAAGTGAATGACCGCGGCGCCTGGCTATTCAGAAGCTCGAAATCGTAATTTGAAATTATTTGAGAGAGTACGATCTTCTCCAGCATAGAGGCGTAGAATCTCCCCGGGCTATAGATGTTTCTCGTTAGCTGTAGCGCACCAACAACAATGAAATGGTCTTTTTTCGTTACCATGATGTACGACTCAGTCCCCAGATCAGGAATTTGTCATCGATGTCAGTGAATTTTGATTTCAGAGTAGAACTACCATCAATGAAACGAGATCCGTCAAAGAAGAGGGGGTTGTTGTAAAGGTGTGGGTCTGTCATCATCCCCTTCAGAGGAACAGATACCCAATCTCCGCCATTTACCTTAGTTCCGTCGGCGAAGACAAATGGAGCTACAGCTTTTCGTCGGGCAGTTACTGTTGATTCTTTAGTGGGAAAGCTGGGTTATAATTTACTGTCCTTACCAGCGTCTGAGCTACTGAGTCGAGCGGATTCTTTCATAAAACTATCAAGCAACGGAAGGTCTTCTAGACACTTGTAGTCCAGACTTCCTTCTAAAGCATCTAGTTGTTTCCGTATTTGAGTTCTGTACTCATTATGTAGACAGAGGTCTTGTACAGCATACGTTATGGTCTCGTATATAATATAAGCATTTTGGAAAACGTAGACGAATTGGGTGTACTTGCCATGGCGGGCTGATGTACAGAGCCAAGCCATACTCCCATGATCTCGTGAGTCATACGGGACACAGACCATGGATTTGCGCGCGGTGACGCATCAATGAGCCATTGCATACAATCTCTCTGCATGACGTTGAGGGATAGTAAGCGCTTAGATGAATGGAGACATACTGGTTTTTGAGAAGCAAATGACTTCCCGTTGACATGGAACCTAAGCCTGTCTGCGACTACAGGAAGGAGAATGCGAAATATCGTTTTCGCGGCCTTAAATCTGTTGGTCACGGCACCAGCCATTAAACTGAGTGAATAAGTATTTCCATCTCTTTAAATCCAAAAAAAGACTCACTGTGCTATCACCTTAGGTGTAATTCGCACGACCTCCGCCCCTTTGATTACATCTTGGGGGTATTGCAGCAGTGCATCTGTGAACTCATCATTATGACCTTGGCAAATCATCAGTCAGAGTTATATGCTGCAAGCTGTAAACTTACAAAGTTCCTCGCCGAAAAACACGACGCAATTAGCCTTTACAACAACGCTCTTGACCATTTCAAAAGCTCGGACGTGTGACCATCCTTACGCTGTCAGCAATCAATCTAGCTCAAGGATCAAATTTGAGTACCCCCGACTTCTTTGCAACGAGAAATGTGAAGTTTTAGACCATTGTCGACAGTGCATTGAAGTTTTGGGTACAGAAATGGTACATTTGCCGCTAGTAGACTTCTCAAAGCCCGTGCAAAAGAGGTCTTGGAAACTCCATTGGTGTCTTGAATCTGGTAGCCTTGCATTGTATACTCTGGCCTAAGGAACTATAGCGCCTCGATGAGCGTAGATCTGACATTGCAACATTGCTGGGTGGTTACCTCTTTTGCAGCAGCATGTAAAGAGAGCTGATGGTACGGTGCTTCATTGAGCTCTCGAATCTGTTCGGGTGATGATACCATGTAGTGTCTATTTGTTGGAGTTTGTATCACGAAAGGGCGTCCATTTGCCTGATACTCCAAGTATCAGTATTGCTTTGATCTGGTGACTTGGATATACCTTTGCGTATGCTACTTCTATAATTTCAGGAGCATTCCAGAGGAATCGTAGTGCTTGGAAAGATTGAATAAACCATCGCGGTACCAAGACAGACCACGAAAAGCTTTTCCTTCTGGCTGTCCTCCAAGATGAGGATCCCCACTGAGTCGGCCGATAGTAAATGCATATGACGAGCCAGATTATCACAAAGGTTGCAATTGCTGATATAGCGAAGGTGGAAACGCTGAGATTGAGGACTCCGTACAATTTATAAACACTGATACGCTGTGTCGCTTCTTGAAGTACTTGCTGAGATTCCATTATGGTTCACATGAGATAGAGTCTGAGAGGAAATAAAAGAGTGGCTGTTAGCCCGAGGCCCCGCGCCATGCGGATTTCACTCTTTCTAATCAATAAGGGTTTGCCAAGAGGCTATGTACGACTCGTCTTCCGATATGCCCGCTCTCATAGGTTGTGACTGCCGGCCCATAACCCCAGAATGTCCCTTGATTCCTGCTCCTGCATTCAGCATGGTATTTTCTGAGCGAGACATAGACGGGATGGGGCTTCATACACCCCAGGGGTTGATACACACACCTCGACTACACATCGACCTGGATAAACCGTCAGGATTTATACCTAAACAATTCCCCTCCTTGAGTCTTGATGCTCTACGAAAACCTCGCGCAGCGTTACCATCCCATACCCTGCGACCTGTTTTTCAACTTTTCCTACAAGCACCTTCGAGGCTGCGCCTGGATTCTAGAACATGGACCAAATTCCACCTGGAGTGGATTTGTCCCAGATTCCAGTAGGGAAGGCTCCACCCGGCTACACGTCAAATTTCGCACATCCATCGGAGACTCTTGGGCCAGCGATCATCGGTGTCAGCACTACGATGTACATTATTACCACTTTCATTGTTGCAGCTAGACTTTATGCAAATACCCATTCTCAACGCAGACTGGGGCTCGACGACTGTAAGAGCGTCCGTTTTATTTTTGGCTCTCCGTGTGATACTTACTATCAGCTTAGACTCATGCATCGTTGCTATGATAATGTCATATGGAGTAAAGGGCATCGTGATCTCAGGTAAGCCTTCAGGTAAACCATGGTCAAGACTTCGTAGTCTCACATCACAGAAACGCATTTCGCACGACACGTCTGGGACATTCCTCTCTCGGATCTCTTGGACGAGAGCTTCCAGAAAGTGAGTATCGTAGGAAAGAAACTTAGATCGTTTACTAAACCAACTTCACAGAAAGAGTTCGCTGGGGCTGTGATCCTAGGACCTGCTCTGTTCTGCGCTAAACTATCCCTACTGCTGTTGTACCGTCGAGTCTTTGGTGTGAAGAACTGGCTAAAGTGGTGCATTTATTTTGGAATCATCTTTATATTCTTTGTCTACTGGACTTGGGTTGTCATTGAAGCGGTTTACTGTACCCCACCTCCAGGAAAATCGTGGACTGTACAAAATATAGGCGCCAAATGCTTACCGACCATCGTGGGTGGAGTGGTGCAAGGGGCTCTGAACATGGTGGTGGACGTTTCTATCTTCGTGCTCCCAATACCGACTGTGCTATCCCTCAAGCTCCCCCCATCCAAAAAATTTGGCCTTTTATTGGTATTTATGACTGGTCTTCTGTGAGTTAATCCTAAGAAACTGTACATTTACCGGGATCTTGAGGCTAATGAACGCTGGTAGTGCCCTCGTTGCCAGCGCTTTGGCGGCATACTTCCGGATTCGGCTCTGGGAAACAGGTGCTTATGGAGGAGATTCAACTTGGCTGAGTTATAGTATCTGGATTTGCATGTAAGTATCACGGCAGCTAAGCGTGCCCTTGCAGTATGCTTACTTAAATCAGAATATGTGAAATCGATACTTCCATCATATGTGCGTCGTTGCCCGCTCTTGCATCCTTAACGAAGACAGCTTTGGGCAGTTCCAAGTTCATTAGCTCTATACGATCTAGATTTCTCACACGCGGGTCGGGATCCAAGTCAGGAAGCTCTGCAAATGGACCGCCGTTTCTTAGTTCGTCCACTATGCAATCCCGCAAAGTCCATTTATCCGACTCAAATACACAGCTGAGGGACAACACGTACATCCAACTCAACGATACATCTCAGGGACGTTGGAAACAGGATTCGGATACGCAGAGTGGCACTGAATTGGGCGCGACTAAAACAACTGACTTAGAAATGGGTCATTTGCATGAGGTCAGAGTATACGACGGATTCGACTCATTGAAGTAACAGTGATTTCGTGTAGGTATCATAGTAGAGAGACTTGGGTTAATCCGCCACGAGCTGGAAAAGGCTGTTGGGTTCGGACGTGACGACTGCTTGATTATCTCGATTAGTTTGTTCAAAGAAAGAATAACATGCCGTTCTGGATGCACGAATCTCTCCAAATGGGCGAATAATACTCGACGGTGGTGTCTTGATAGCGGCCGTTGCTGTAGTCGCATTTCACGAATTCATTATTTGCACTCACGGGTTCGACGCTCTCGTTGGCAGGAATACGAGGAATTTCATCGAAAATGTAAATGATCGTCCAATAAGATATCTGGGTGCCCCAGGCTCGATGCCCTTGCATGCATCTCTAATCAACTTAGTCCCAGCTACAAATAGCTTGTGCTGTAATTACCTTATTACAGGAGGTGCCCAGGCAGCTTTTCCGCAAACATAAGCGGCTAGGATCTAAATACTTGGAAGATCCATCTAACTCTAAACAGGTCTTGCGGCGTAGTGCATCTGCATCCTGCAATTCGCTTATCTTTTCTTTGTAGGTATGTGTGGCGTCGTACCCCGCCATGGTTTGCCTTTAGGCAGAGTACTTCGAAGGATCTTGCCCACTAAAGTTGCGGACCCTTTATTGGGAGACAAGGCCGCCCTTAGAAAGCTGCAAGAAATGTGCGCAAACAAGCGGCACAACATGCACCAAAACTACTATAGATCCCTTCGCGGTGGTGCGGGCCAGGAACTACAGCATGAAGGCGGCACGGTCGACTACTACTCTAATCAGAGTCCTTGTTTCCCAGCCGCCCTTGTGGGAATTAGCGTATGAGAAGGGGTTGTCTGAACAACTTACGACTACTTAGGTAGCACAGTAACTGCCGATCCTGATCAACCCAAGCCCCTCGTTTCATATTAAGACAATCTTCGTAAGCCTGCAACACCAGTCGTCTATGTTTGCCTTATTTATGCTTTCTGGAGCATTTGCTCTTTTTACGACTGGCACCATTGCGGGAAATATTTCATCGACCACTAATGGGTCACCCCTCGATTGTGTCAGTACCAAATTCCATTACTCAATCCAATTTGATTTCGAACCTAATGGCCAGACCTTTTCTATTGCTGTCTGGTCTTACGCTTGTCGTATCTGTTTTGATTGGATGTGCTCTTGTTCCCGCAGTTAACAATTTCAACCTTCAGTGTGCGGCGCTTTCAGTTCTTTTAGGTGGCAAAGTCACGTATCCGACCAGCACGGCTTATACTCTATCGACAAATTCTTATTTCTCGGCCCAAGAAAGAAGTTTACGACCAACTTGTATTGTGAAGGCGACAAGTAGCAATGATGTCGCCACCACAATTAGAACATTGTCGGCCCTGTACTCTGTTAGCAAAAGTCCCAGGTGCAAATTCGCGGTCCGTAGCGGAGGGCATACGCCAGCAGGAGGATCCGCAAACATAGATGGAGGTATCACTATTGATCTGCACTTCATGAACTCGACGCGCCTCAACAAAGATCGTTCTACAGTCTCTGTGGAACCTGGGGCTGGGGCCGGCGACGTTTCTCGTATCCTAGACCCCATGAAACTTGCCATCGCAGGAGGGCGGGTATCCGATGTAGCAATTGGGGGGTTCACAACGGGTGGTAAGATTTTTGACGTCAAACATCTTTCAACTGCAGAGATCTAAATATTACTTACCAGGTGGAATGTCATTCTTTGGCCCTCGTAAGGGTTGGGCTTGCGACGGCGTTCTGAATTTTGAAGTTGTTACTGCCGAGGGTCGAATTGTTAATGCCAATGAGCACGAGAACGCGGACCTTTGGAGAGCACTCCGCGGCGGATCGAACAATCTCGGCGTGGTCACCCGCTTTGATATAAAAACCTTTGAACAAGGCGATCTATGGGGAGGTGCAATATTTTACCCTATATCAACGGCACCTCAACAGCTGAGCGCTTTCTACAGTCTTATCACCGCAAAACCATACGATGAATATGCTTCTATAACTAATATTTACGGCTATTCGCCTGCTTCAGGCGCTGGTACGCTGAATCTTGCTGTTTACACCAAGCCAGTGGAGAAACCTCCAATTTATCAGCCGTTCATGGACATACAGCCCCAACTTTTCAACACATTTCGCACTTCCAACCTTTCGGATTTCACAGACGAGCAAGCTGCACTGAGCCTCACAGGCCTCCGGTATGTTTCCATTCTAGTCATGAAAATAGGAATAACAGTTGAGCTGAGTATGCGGTTCAATTCCAGACAGCTATTTATTACCACAACTTTCAAACCCGACCTCCCCTTCCTTACCCAAGTGGTTCAGATGTGGAATGATAGCATTCCAGAGTTTTCCACAATCCCTGGCATAACATTTTCCGTCAACTTTCAGCCGCTGGTGGGACCTATGCTCGACTCCTCAAATACGGCTCCGAGTGGCAATGGCGGAAACTCACTCGGTCTCTCTCCAGATACGGGCCCTCTTGTCATGTGTTTGATGTCTGTAACATGGAAGAATATTGCCGAAGATGCTCAAGCCACAGAACTGGCAACGTCCCTATTCGATAAGATCGAAAGTGAAGCAAAACAGAATGGGCTTTTCAACCATTTCAAGTATCTAAATTATGCAGCGCCGAGTCAAGACGTTATTGGGGGATATGGAGAGGCAAGCGCTGCAAGACTACGGGCCGCGAGTAGGAAGTATGACCCACATGGACTTTTCCAGAACGCAGTACCGGGCGGATATAAGCTTTTCGCCTGAACAAATGAGGATGGGAATATAGCGGCACCATGGGAGAGAATTCCATACGGCCCCCAAAAAGTAGAGATAGAACTACTGTTTCCTAGAATCAGAATCATAATAAAGTAACACGATCTTCGCAGTGTGAACACTGCTTATAGTTTCCGATGGTTAGGGGCCGTCGAACTTAACAATCGAAGTTCGCAAAACATTGGCGGCCAGTATTGTGGTAGACCTACCTGTCGTTTATCAATCTCGCATTCGCTCGTCAGGATCGTGATCACTTGTAGCAAGTGCGATAGGTATTTCTACATTCTTGAGTTGTCGCTGATGAAGTATAACGAATTTAACGGAACTGACACTTCCCGGGTGTTGTTAGTCTTCAGTACCGTGTTGTGGCTCTGGTGGCTGCATTTAACCCAGGTCGTATCGCACGGACATCGAACCAATTTGTTGGTCGTATTTCATTCGGACATATATGAAAGTCCTTCTGGGATAGGTTGTAGTAAGTGTCGGACATGTACTGTACTCGACTAATACTCGCATCTTGATGATATCCATGTCTAGGAATGGTCTTGAATCAGGAGTATTTTGATCCCGGATATGTTAACATCGGGCTAAACATGGAAATCACCCCGATACCGATCGTCTGCATTGCACAGAAAACAAGTAAATGCCCCACCTTCATCTTTCACTTCTCTCTACAGCTCACCAAAACTCTCATTTGACCGTCTATCTATGATGGTGCCTTCAAATCCGGCCGCTGTTTTGCTTGAAGACCGCTATCCTTCTGTCTCGCCATTGTCCTCCGCCACCATAGCAAAAATCTTCTCTGACTTGTCGAGGGTGATTTCCCACTTAACGTCTTCAAAGTCCTGACGCGTAGTAATCTCAACTTCAATATCATCATCCGGCTCCATAACCACAGACGCAACATTGGTATTTTCGGTAGTGGGAAGTTTCCAGTCACCCTTCAGAGGCTTCATCTCAAATCTCGCAATGAACACTGCCACGACAGCGAGCACCTCATTGGTCGCGAAATGCCGGCCGGGACACAAAGTTTTGCCCCCACCAAACGCGCGAAAACAGACATCGCGAGGACGATTTTGCTTTTCTTCTAGGAGAAATCTACGCGGACTGAATTCGGAAACCGTGGGTCCCCAGAGCTTTGAATCTTCATGAACGATACGACTTGGCATCTGCAACATGGCTCCCTTCTTAAGCAGCCATCGATCCAGGTAAGTGTCTTCCATCACCTCTCGCACAGACGTTCCCATGGTACGATATCGAAGAACTTCCTGGTAGGAAGATAGTAATAGAGGACAGCCTTCTTTAAGGGTAGTGACATCAAGTGTCTTAACAATGGAGTCATGCTTGGTGGATGTGTCCGTGCAAGCATCGATCTCTTTCCGGATATCTTCAAGAAGACCTGGGTGGGAGTGCAGTAGAAGAAGAGTCCAAAATGCTGCGGGTGCCGTATTTACCAAGATAGCAACTGAGCCTCCAACCTCAAAGCGAGCAATATCTTCCAGTGCAACTTTGTTGTCGTTTCCAACTTGATATCGCTTCTGGGCAAGGGCGGATGCTTTCCGCATTCCTTCAGCTTTATAATAGGTCTCAAACGCTTTAACCACTTTGTCTCGAGCTGCAGTAGGCTTTCGAGCGGTAATGTATGGAAGGAATCCGACCAGGATCGACATGAGACCGCTTTCAAACTCCCTAAAGCCAAAGAAGTCAGATGAAATTTCCCCTCACACGTCTCTAAAACCTGCTCCGTTTAGACGAGGTCTTAGGGATGGATGCACGTTACCAGAAAGCATCAGCGATATCCGGGTCGTCGTATGGGTTCATCGGTCCGTACACCGACCTAGTAGTAGCCGTTGTGATGGCACCCCTCAGCCAACCATACATATCAATCATCCGGGACTCTCCCTTAACCGGCTGCAAGAGATCGAGAGACTTAACAATCTCTTGAATCATGGAGCGGTTCATATCGTCTAGCTGCGGGCCTGGATTCAGTGCCGCACGCATCACCGCATAGGACTCCATTGAAAGACCGAAATCGCCTTCGTCACCGTTGACATTTTTGTCCAGTATAGCCTGGGTCTCAAGACTTGTGCCGCAGATTTTAGACGCGAATTTTGCTTCTATAGGCGGAAAAGCGAGGATATTATGCTGTTTTTGCGCCAGTTGAATGAGCTCGGGTGTAGTTACCACGTACATCTTCTGCCCTGGTAGAGACATTGTAAAGATGGGCAAATTTGTCTGCTCACTTGCATAGGAGGAAGTATAAGCTTTTGAATCAGTGGCATAGGATCAAGCAGTTACCTGAGATGAACATAGTAATCAAATTTACTTCGCGATAGTCCCACCATGTGGCCGATGATAGGAATTGACTGCGGAGCAAGGGGCGGCTCGCGAGCATCGTGGCCGAAGAATTTCTGAAGGGCGAAATAGATTAAAGTTACCCCACCTGCCAGAATGACGATAAAATATGGATTGATGGGAGGAGACATATCGAGAAGGTTGAACTGAAGGTGTGCAGGAATGGGGAGTACTGATATGGGAATTCGAAGCTAGAACGCAGGATTGTTCAGACCACAATCATGCAGCCAGGTCGGCTTGAAAGCATCCTGTAGATACGAGTACTGATCAAGAGTAAAATTTTCATGGTGGCTGATTGAACATACAAAGCCAATCAGACGATCTTATTTAACGCGGACAAACGCCAACACCAACACCGACAAATTACTCGGACAGTACCCGAAGCTTTCAACGACGTCACGGCGCAGATGGAGAGCGAGAAAGGCTTTCAACATGTTCAAACCCCCATCGAAGCGTGGAAACAAGGTGATTGTGGAACAGAAATTGGTAGTGATTCTGATATGGTTCAATGATTGAATTTTTTCAACATTACTAGATCTCATAATTAGCTTATCTTTGTAAACGGTTTTTGACTGCTTATACACCATTATATTCTTGACCTTTTGATTCCGTGCCAAATCATTGCCCAAGCACCAATGTCGAGTGCAAAGGGAGATTTCTACTGCTCGCACCCACGAAAACATCGAAGGTTTCCGCATTCAAAACCCACGCCTGCTCTTTCACATCCCACTCTGAGAGATCCCTCCGTAGCAGATCAAACTCGACTGTCACTCGACTTCCCACCGGCACATCTACTTTGCTGAATCCCCTCAGCTGCCTTATACCTCCAACTGAAACATATAACTGTGCGACCTCTGCCGCATCAACTTGTCCGGTATTCGCAACAACGGCCGAAACCTGGGCGACCACATCCCACAGCCCCGATATTCCACCTTCAATTACTTCTCCACTAGGATAGCGCGAAAAGTTCCCAATTGTCTTCACTGTCAGATTCGAGTACGTAAATGTCGTATAAGTCAATCCGAATCCGAATTCGTACCGAGGGGTGATGTTTTTCTTATCAAAGTCGCGGTAGTCAATGTATACCCCCTCGGTAAAGTTGCTTTGGGGAAACATTTGAAATTCCCCTTTTGGAAGGTCAGGACTGGCCGTATTGTAGTCTGATTCATTCTTTGCCACTGTGTAAGGAAGCTTTCCAGAAGGTGATTGCACACCATACAACAGCTGAGTAAGTGCTCGGCCACTGTCTTGGCCTGGTAGATGTGCGAAAATCACAGCGGTTACGTTAGGATGCTCAATCCATTGATCCACGAGTCGTATGCCGGCGTTGTGGATGATGACAATAGTGTTGCTGCATTTCTTTGCGACGTTCATAATGAGCCTATCAGAGAAGTCGTCTAGAAAGGTCAGAGCAAGTTCAAGATAATTGTTTTTGACTTACCGTGGAGCCCAGGTCTATCTGCACCTTCGGTCGCAAAAGCATTGATGAATACAAGACACGCATCTGAGAGTGTATTGACTGCTGCGGTAGAGTTCGTGTTTGTGAAATCCCAAAACAATGTGGTTCCGTCCTTGTATGCCTGCTCTTGCAAAGCATCAAAGGGTGTTGAAATGTACGCCGGAGTACACGCCCCACTACCACCTGGGATTGTCAGTATAGATGACCACCGGAGCAGGATACATACCTCCTGTGAAAAACGTTCCATTCGGGGCAATTTGGGGCGGAGTGCCAGTTGAGAAGAAAGATCTGTACACCAACTGAGACGAGAATCCAGTCGCCCACGGACCAAAAATTTCACTACGGGCGATTAATACCATTGTTCGTTTTAAGCACTAAGAGCACATAAATAGGAGACAAAAAGAAGTAATAATTACCCTGGAAATGGAACATTCAAAGCTGGGGGTGCCTTGGCATCGTATCCAAAGATTGATAAAGCCTTCGGCTTGGACAATGGCAGAGATTTATTCAAGTTCTTTACCAGAACATGGCCCTCGAGGGCTCCACCGAGTAAGATCTCAGTTGATGCCGGATTCCTTGCATCCACGGGTTCGTGTGGAGACGTGAAATCGGTTGGCATACCAATTCCACCTTCAGGAAATCCTTCCTACGTTGCTGTCAGACTTGCATCACTTTCAAATTGCAGGTGGGTGAAAAATTACATCTTGACCCATTTGATACCATGGTGCAATGAGTCTTATTGCCATGTCAGTGAGTCTTGATTCGGCCATACTTCCATTCCTGACTGCCGCTGTCAAATTTCCACCTGATACGCCCCAGTATTGCGAAGCCGGCATTGTCAAATCAAGACCAGCTTCAGCAGAGGACAAGCCAGTATCTGAATCGTAAGTATGTATAAATCAACTTTGGAGGTCCAGTTACTCACGTTGAGCACCCCAGTCGGATACAACAAATCCTTCAAATCCAAGCTCAGTCTTAAGGAGTCCGTTCTGTACTTTGCTATTTTGGCATCCATATGAATTGTTGAGACGATTGTAGCTGCACATCACTGAGCCAGCGCCAGCGCGAATTGCGTCGGCAAATGGCCAAAGGTAAAGTTCATGCATCGTCTTGTCATCAATGTTCGACGAAACAGCAGAAATATTCCCTGTGGGATTTCGATTGGTTTCTTGCTCGTTGCCAATGAAATGCTTCACCGAGGTGATGACGCCCGCTTTTTGGATGCCAATCACGGTTTCTGCAGCAAGCTGGCCACAAAGGTACGCTGAGATCGTTAGGGTCATCTCTTTGGCGACGGGAAAAGGGCCACTTACGATCATTACTAAATCCCTCCCAATTTCTCCCGCTCTCGGCAACTCTTCCCAAGGGACCAACTACCGGGCCTAACGCAACATGAACCCCCTTCGTTTTGAACTCGCCACCCATATGCAGTGCCCTCTGATATGCCAAGTTGCGATTCCAAGAAGCTCCAACGTGAATTCCACTGGCCCAACCATTTACAAAATCAGTATTTCTCACGCCATTTCCAGCATCTGTTAGACAGAGGCCAGGCCAATCGAGCCTTGGAACTGATCCAGTGACACCTGAGCATCCAGTATCCTAGAGAAGAAGGTCAGTTATTTTTTCTACGGAAAAGTCGTGACTGTGAAAGAAGACTAAATCCCTTTTCTTTGACATTTTACATTTACAAGGACCCGGACATACAGAATGAAAATGTGGCAAAAGGCGTAAGTTACAGATGAAAGGCTTCATTTTCACTTACGGGTGTATATCCAACGGTGATGTTCGCTCTCTCTTCCAGTGTCATTTGGGAGACCAGAGCTCTTGCTTTCTCATGTGCCGCTGCCCAAGACGAGCCGCCTGGCATTTGAGCTGGAAACGTTAGCTTCGTCACACAATAGAACAGTATGCTTACGAGATGGATATACTGGTGGGGACTGGCCATAGAAGTAACTGTCTTCTGTAATATTGGCGATTGCATTTGCCCCACTGGCAATGGCGGCCGAAAGAAGGAAGACTTTCCACATATTGAACAACGTGCAGCTTGTCAAAGCAAAACGAAGAAAAGCATTAAGACTTTATAGTACAGTATTCAGATGCCGATTTCCAGCCCCGTGTTATTCTCTCCCCGCAAGAGAATGCAGCTATTCAATAGCTTGGGGCAGAGCGAAGTTCTCCATAAAAAGCCTTGACTCATGTCACCTGTTGAGACCGAAAACTTCAGACAAGCTTTGACCGAGAGCATACAGAGTTGCGGGAGATGGTCAGCCATAGACGAAAAGGACCGATTAATTCCGAGCTACATCATTGTCACACCGTTGAATGCGGGGCCTGGAGATCTCAATCTTGGAAGCCAAGGGGGGGATGGTTCGGTTCAACTTCGGATGTGGGGTAATTTGCGTCTCCCACCCCATTTCCCCGCAGTGCATCGCCGCAAACGACGGGGCAATTGACAGGAAATGCATCCCATTTTTCATGTCCACCTTTTAGTTTCGGAATTCCTACTGATTCGGTCTTTTACCTTCTCCGCTTCCAACAATTCACACAATGTCCACAAGAGACTCGTATCCGAGATCCGGGAGATGTTTGACTTGGGTGCAATGGACGGCAAGAATATTCGAAGGCATCACCCCACTATTGCACTCGGGGGCGAGCCTCATAGCTCAAATACGGACAAGCCATTCAAATGAGTGTGGGATTGATATTGACTTTTTGTAAAATCTCCCAGCCAGAAAGAAATATGCCAAAGGCATAAGCTTACTCAAAATTTGCATTGTCGGAAATGGAAGCTTTGAGCGCTGGATGTTCATGGGCATAATTCATATGAAGTTTCACTACTGTGAATATATGAGTCTCGCCCAGTGGACGTGTCGCTGACGTTGTTAGAGGCATCATACTGACATTGGACACTCATGGCTCACACTCAGGGCTCTACAATCATACCATATATAAGCAACCCTTTCCCTCCCGATACAAGATTTCCGTTGTCGTCTATACTACCTTCTCCAATCACCACTTCTTCAGCAACCTTGAATCCAAAGTAGGAATACACATCCCGGGCATGAGGAGTGGTAGCCTCCAACCACACAGGCAAACCCTCTTGGCGGGCTCGCAGCAGATATGGTTCAAAAAGCGCTCTTATGACACCTGAATGGGATCTCCCAAATTAGCAGTTACTCTCAGAGTCTCAGCCATCGCCTTCTCACTTGAACGAGTCTTTACGAACCTGAATCTTTCCTCCGTGGATGTCTTCCAATGAAGTTTAAATACCAGTAGTCCCTATCCCTCAGATGTCGCTTCTTGACCTCAGAAAAGCGCTGAATATACTGGACTAAAGGTGCCGGCATTGTGCTGTAATCGGGAGGTGGAGATTTCACCGTGGGAGGAATCCTTAATCGTCAAGAATCAGCCCCCCAGACATTTTACAAGCTCCATTCAAGTTTGGACCGAAGAGACGACATACCACAACGCAACCGCAGCCCAGTCTCCAGCCTCAACTAGAATTGCTCCATCACTTGCTTTGCTTTGAATCAGAGGAAGAAACTGCTTGATCCGGCGTTCGATGGGGATCTTCGCATCGTTAGGTAGGCCATCGCGGCTGAGAATATTAGCCCTACCCAGCGCATCTCCAGCAAATGCTTCACCAATTACGCTTGCGAACTGCTCTGATTGATCGACGTTGACAATTTTAATGGGTGGTAAAGTTCTCGAGGCCATGACTGGGCTTGGCGATACTGAAAGAGAAAAGTACAGTTGCGAAGTGTCAGATATTGAGCCCATTAACTTTAGGACGCTGCAACGCTTCAATGAAGCAGCGGGCTGGTCGCCGGTGGCTTTGTTCTCAGTGAGGGGTCTGGACCGGACGGTTCGGACCGACCAGTGAAAAATATCGCTTAAACGTCGCCTCCACTTAAAGGGGGCAAAGGTTAGGTCCATTTTTGACTTCGGTACAAGTCGTTGAAAACTTAGAGATGAAACTCAATTTTTAGGAGTACAAAATCCGTCTGTCATTCTGTCTAGCCCTGATAACATGAAAATGGATACTGAGGAGCAACATGCGAAGATTGGTCACGACTTAGCACTGTACACTGTATTGCCATTGTGGCAATCATTCGTCGCATCGTGTATTCGATTCCCACTTCCGACGCCCTAATTCCCACATTCAAACTTGGGTCTCAAATAAAATTGGAGTTTCTAGCGTTATTTATATATGAACTTGGGCCGTTCAAGCTGACACTGGCTTGAAGAATTGTCAGCCTTGCAACAATACACCCTCGATATTTGCATGCGAACAAGTCCAGCGCCATCAATGAGCAACACGTCAAAATCAAGCATTTGGTTCCAAACTACCACTGGTAATGGGGATGCAGCAGAAGGATTCCCTAGAAAGTAAATTACTTTCTACCCCGCTATTGCCGTCAAAAGCGGGGTTGGATCCGGAGTGAGGCCCAATGGCGGGAACAATAGACTAGTCTTGTGTGATGCTGAGTATCACAAATTAATGTACAGTATCGCAAGATCATATGTGATTTTAACGAATGATATGTGATTTTTACGAATGCTGATTTCGTCAATCCATGATATCCTCTCCACGGGCAAACTTACTGTCTTGCAAATGCATATGTTCCGTAACACTTCTGATCTGTCTGCTCAGGCCGGGCGCAATTTTTTAAACATCGAAATGGCTTTAGAGAACCCGTTCACGAGCTATTTGGATCTTGGCCAGGAACCGCTCGAGAGCCAGCGTTCCCAATAGGTGGGTCAGGCTTCTTGGCAGGTTTACCCACGACTATCCATATACTAAATATAGATTTAGGAGATTTATTTTAGTAGACCAAATAAGTAAAATTGTGAAACGTTTGAAATTTGGGCTCTGATGGGCGGCCCCAAATTTTCATTTAGTCACCGAAACCCCCTGGGAAAAAGAATATACAGACACCCACAGGTGCCCATGGGTTTTGTTAACGTTTGACCCATACCCCACAGATTTTCGAGACCCCCAACCTACGCCTGACCTGAGCTCCATTTAAAAACGCCTACCCACAAACCTGACTCACCCATTGGGAGCGCTGTCGAGAGCTCCATTTCTCCTTCTCATTACAGCGTTAATCCCCGCGCTTCTATCAAAGCTGCATCTCCTATTCGAAGAATTTGAAGCTGTAGCCCGAATTGTTGTTGTCTCCTGGTACATTCTTTCGACTGTAGGTTGTCTTGCTCCACCAAACAAAACTTCCAGTAAACCAAGCGCGGTTTTCCCAACTATACGTAGTATCCTTGACCACACCATGGAACACAAAAGGGATATGGTTGGTGCCGCCGGGACTGTTGTTTACGATGCCCTCCTGAAGCGCGAATGTGTGGTGGCCGGGCCCGTTGATATACAAGGTCGCATCCCATCCGCTCATCATTCTCTCTTGATGCGAACCGAACAAGCAGCCATTTGACTTGTACCAATCCCACACATACTGAGGGTCTCCGCCCTTACGAAGTCGGAGATCAGCGAGACAGTACTTATCGTTCCAACTGCCGTTGGCCGAGTAGACGATGTGAAGTTGGCCATCCGGGTCGACGATGGCTTCCGGCCCCTCGTTAATGGCTGGACTGTCGCCTTTCTCCCATGACTCACGAGGCTGTGAGATAATGTACCGTTGGCCAATCGGCTTGCTAGGGCTGTCCATGCGGCAGATGTATAGCGATTGTTCTGAATTTTTGCTCTCGCTTTCCCAACCAGACCAGACCATCCAGCCCCTGCCCTCGTAGACGAAAAAGGTTCCATCTATAGCCCATTGATCATCGGGCAAAGCGAGCTTCTGTGCGGATGTGTAGACGCCCAAAGGATGGTCCGAGCTGATAACGTACATGCGATGGGCTGCATCCTTACCGGCAGAGAAGTGAATGTAGGTCCTGCCGAGATCTGTTGTGAGCTCTGGAGCCCAGACATCGGAGAGTCCCTCGTCCCAGACCTTGACTCGTTGCACATTGGAAGCGCCGAGGCCTTCGATTGATGCCGCTGCGCGAACCCAGATGCCACCTGCCGATTCAGCGGAAAAATAAGTGCTGTAGATAAATTAGTATGGGTTTTTGACAAAGATTTCAGGTTATTCGGGAGCTCAGCTCCCAAACAAGACTCCCAAGGATCTCGGCTCCCACGATTTCATGGGAAGAAGTGCAATTTTTGACGTACTCGCCATATTTTATCACGGTTGGATCTGCGCCGTTTCTAATTGTTGCTGCCGAGGTGTAATCGACGCAGTAGAAAAGTGTAGCACTGATCAGCAACAGAAGAGGAGCGAACTGAGCTCGGAACGAAGCCATGAGTGCTTTGAGTATGTTGTCGTTATTATGTCGAAGATTGACGATGGGTTCCCTATTCAAAGCATCTTCTAGGAGACAGACTCTCTTATGTGTTTCTGTCCGGTGGCTGAGATGATCCTACAGAAGGTCAGCATGACAAGAAATTCTTTAAGATGAGCACCGCCATGGAACGTTGCAATTTACAGGGATTGATTGGATAGAATGCCAAGTATTGTGACGATTTACTTGGTTTGATTGGATGGATTCGTGCGTGTCATAGAAGGAAGGAGCGAGGGACCTCGTGACTCGTGAGGTCCACAGGAATCATTTGATGCGTGCTCTTACAAAATCCGCAGCAATGGCGAGCGTGCAAATTATAGCAAATTCAGGGTCTTAAAAAAAGAAACCGCAATTTAGAAAGACTGCAGTGTTTCAAGGAGCTGAAATGC
>Ga0247778_1000274_pt1 | contig 82184 bp, 83 predicted proteins | sample UWRJL049202B5_FD_179939 | JGI IMG/M metagenome (GOLD analysis project Ga0247778, IMG submission 179939) | Plant litter microbial communities from Arlington Agricultural Research Station in Wisconsin, United States - UWRJ-L049-202B-5 | ecosystem: Environmental > Terrestrial > Plant litter >... | reverse complement strand
CCGAGAACTCCACGTCGATTACTACAAGGTCATTGGGAGAAGTCCTTCAGATGCGGATGCCATCACCAACAGAGTGTCTAAGGAGCAGGATCAGTGGGAATCTTCCATGTTGGACAACCGCCATTTGGTGCTACGTGGAGATACTGCTTCTTCAGTCATGAAGGTTCGGTCTGCGGTTGAGTGGGCTTTCGCAAAGGCGTACAAGGAGATGAAGTTTACGAAGATCAGTCCTCCAGCTTTCGTTCAAACACAAGTCGAGGGTGGCTCTACGTTATTCGAGCTGGATTACTATGGCGAGAAGACATACCTGACTCAATCCTCCCAACTCTACCTCGAGACCGGCATTCCAAGCTTAGGCAACGTCTACTGTATCGAGAAGTCTTTCCGCGCCGAGAAATCTCTTACCCGTCGCCATCTGTCCGAATATACCCATGTGGAGGCCGAGCTCGATTTCATCGACTTCGAGGACCTGCTAGACCACTTGGAGGAAATTATCAGCAAGGTCATTACTACAATTATGGATGACAAGGAGATCGCCGGCTACATTAAGGAGCTCAACCCCGAGTTCAAGGCCCCTACCAGACCATTCAAGCGCATGCGTTACTCGGATGCCATCGATTGGCTCAACGCCCAAGATCCACCCATCCTGAACGAAGAAGGCAAGCCCCACGTCTTTGGCGACGATATCGCTGAAGCTGCTGAGCGGAGAATGACGGATATCATTAACCTGCCTATCCTACTCACGCATTTCCCAGTCGAGATCAAGGCATTCTACATGAAAAAGGAAGAGGCCGATCGACGGGTTACCGAGAGTGTAGATGTGTTGATGCCGGGTGTTGGCGAGATCGTGGGTGGCAGTATGAGAATGGAGGATTACGACGAGTTAATGGAGGCCTATAAACGCGAGGGTATTTCCCCTAAGGAGTATTACTGGTACACCGAGCAGCGGAAGTAAGTCCTCCCCGTTTCCCCTCATATCAAGCACGCATTAACCCGAGAAACAGGTACGGCACATCTCCCCACGGCGGCTACGGATTAGGTCTCGAGCGCTTTATCGCATGGATCTGCAAGCAGCACTCCGTGCGTACTTGCTGCCTGTATCCCCGGTTCATGGGTCGCTGCAAGCCTTAAGCTTATATCCCTTTGCTTTTCTCTGATTGGAAGATCTTTGATTTGGACTCGCAAAATGATGGATGATGATGATGATGCGAGATAGATTCCCGTGCAAGCATGCATGCATTACACCTTGGCCTTCTTCCCTCTATGATGAAACGCTGTGCTATGCTGTTGCTGTGTAGTAGACTGAGCTGTACCTGGCGATTATGCGTGATGCGGGGCAGATAGATAGATAATGACATTTGATGAAAGAAGTGGACGAACTGTTTCTGTTTCCATGCCTGCAGGCGATTGTGATCGCCAGAGTAAGAGTGGAAACATTAATACGATATCTTATAACCATATCGACCAGGAATCTGAGAGTGTTTCCAAAAGTTTAAATTCATGCCAAGAACAGTTCGGCTTGGAAAGGGGGTGAGTGTTTCGCGTCGATTGAGCAAGTAAATTCGTTCGAGGAACGACTACTTTTTTTTCTGGATGAACGGCGTCAGCCTCACCGCTGTCGTTCTTTGCGACAATAGTCAGAGCGCTGGTGCGTGGTGGAAACGGGTCTGGCTCAGATGATGCACGTTTGGCGTTTGGCGTTTTGGCGTTTTGGGGGTTAATGCAGGGATGGCATGGTATGGCGTGGTGGAGTGGAGCTTGGGGAAGGGGTATAAATAAATTTGTTGAATTGAAATTTTGGTACTGGTACGTATCGTGATTTTGAAACTAAATAATGCGAAATAATGGGATCCAGAAATTGAAAATACTGTAATGTTTGGGAGATCGACATACAGTATGCATATGATTTTCCTCTGGTGCTTTGTTTCGCGAGAGGAAAAGGGGCAGATGCAAGGAGGGACTAGGGGAATGACCTCAAGCTGCATGATCTGGGTGACTCGTCGTGTGTTTGGTAGACGACTGAACGCTTTCTGGGCTGTAACTTGACAGCTTTGGTTTGGGGAGATAAAGGTTTCTAACCTTGATATTGTCTCAATTCTTCAGATGAGATGAGACCTTTGAGGCGTGTTGAGAGTTCGTTGAATGAAGTTGTCTTGAGACTTTTGCGAGGCCGCGCTTGGTCTTTTTGTATGGCTGGACAGTGGTAGGAGCGCTCTAGACTGCGATGCATGGTCTGTTGCTCGCAGTGGCAGTATGAAATGTCGCATGCTCCTGTTGTACCACCACAGATTGATGCTTGGCTGAGGATGCGTTGTGGAGATGGAGTCAATATCGCTGTGTTACTTTGTCAGAGGTTGGTAATTCTCCTCCGCAGATGTGCTCTGTCCGGTGTCCCTTTTCGCCGTCACGAGTTACTGATGCCGGACAATTAAGTCGTGGGTCTTCCATACTTGTACGCCTAACAGCGAGGGATCCAGAGGGCGGTTATACAGACGCGCGAGGTGGTTCGTCGGATTAAAGTTTGCATATAATTTGGTACTATGAACGTTGGGAAGAGAGAGAGAGAGATCTTATTGGACCCATACAGTTTCAAGAGTGAGAGTGTGAACATACGGCTCTGCTTCTCTCACTCCTTAAATGCTTACCCCTGCCATCACTTGGCCTCGCCTCGCCTCCCCTACCCTACCAAAAATCCACCCAAAAATCCACCCCCTGGCGGCGCCAACCGCAAACAGCCTAGCCCCGTTCCTGCGAAATGAGGATTCCCCTTTGGGCCACGCTCCTTTGTCGTAGATTTCCATTCTCTCTCTCCACGATGTGAAGCTTCTCTCTCTCTCCTCTCCAACTCTCTTTCTGCCTTCAAAAGCCCTTTCTTGGTTCTTCTTTTACAACCAATCCCCCACACTCATTCAGCTGCTCCTTCTTGCAATTGCTGCTTCTTATTTACCTTCCCCCCTTCTATTTATTAACAATAAAATACACCATTTATTCGGACTCACGCTCACTACCGCCTCGTCCACCAGCCATCTTCATCTTCGACCCATTCTTGTTCTACTATATTTGTTCAATCATTCCTCATCAACCTCCTGACAGTCCCTGGATTGTCCCCAACAAGACCATCCAGCCCCTCGACCAGACGAATATCTACACCGAATTCTCCTGTTGCTCGCAGATGCAATTTCGACCGATCTCGACCTGAATACTTGTATACAACTCTACTTAATTTATACAAGCCTTTTTGTTTATATCCAACATTCCACCGGCCCGACCGCTTTCGAACATCTAATCAAAACGAACCACACGAGCACCTCGCTTGCGTTCGAATTGAATCGCTGTCCACGGTCGCTCTAATTGAGTGTCAATTTATACACCCACATCTACACCTTCGTGCCTTCTCCGGGCACCTTTAATCCTTCAAAACGGCTGTATTATCATCTCTTGTGCGGGACAGCTTTGTCCTGCCACCTCATCTTCTCGGGATGCAGGAGACGCAGACTGCCAGTCCCCAAAACGGGCCCGGTGCAGCGACTGCCAACAGATTCCCCGGCCATGCCTCGAAACCATCAAACAGCGATACCGGCTTCTCCCACGGTGCCTATGCTCAGAATCAGTTCTCGATGGGTGGATATGGAGATAGACATCCGCGACGAGCAAACATTCCTTCCATAAACACACAACCCATGCAGCAGGGTCAGAATGACATGCAAACTCCTGGAACGGGGTTCGACATGCAATTCACCCCTCTGCTCCCATCCCAACTTCTCCTTGGATCCCCCTTCCAGCCAGGGACGCCCGCTGCATTCGCTAGCCCTCAATTCCAGAACTACCAGTTCCAGCAACAGCAACAACAACATAATCAGCAGCAGCAACAACAGCAACAGCAGCAGGGGATGAGCCCCGTGCAGCCAATGTCTCCTCAATTGTACCAGACGCTCGTTTCCCCATCGACGTATGGGGCTCCTCAATTCTACAATCCTCAATCCCCGACCGGCGGTTTCTCTCAGATGAACAACCAGATGCAGCAGATGCAAATTCAACCCTCCTCCCCCGTCCATATGTCCCCTGGATTGGTTTCAGGAACAAGCAGAACTGTTTACCTTGGAAACATTCCTCCGGAGACATCAGCCGAAGAGATCTTGGGACACGTGAGAAGCGGCCAAATTGAATCTGTCCGCCTTCTCCCCGACAAGAACTGTGCTTTCATCTCATTTTTGGATGGAAGCTCTGCCACTCATTTTCACTCGGATGCAATTCTCAAGAAGCTTTCGATTCGCGGACAGGATATCAAGGTTGGATGGGGAAAGCCTTCGCAGGTGCCAACTTCGGTTGCACTTGCTGTTCAGCAGTCGGGTGCTTCGAGGAATGTTTACTTGGGAAATCTCGAGGAGAATGTTTCGGAAGACGAGCTCAGGGAGGATTTGAGCAAGTTTGGTCCAATTGACACGGTCAAGATTGTCCGTGAAAAGGCAATTGGCTTCGTCCACTTCCTTTCCATTGGAAATGCTATCAAGGCTGTTTCTCAGCTTCCCCAGGAAGCCAAGTGGCAATCACCTCGTCGTGTATACTACGGAAAGGATAGATGTGCGTATGTCTCGAAGACTCAACAGCAGAACGCTGCTCAATACCTCGGTATTGCACCTGGATACGCTCATGTGCTCAACGGAGCCGACCGTGATCTGATTTCGAACGCTCTGGCTCAGCAATCCGTTGCTGCCGCCGCTGTCGCCACGACCGCTGGAGGAATCAACAACTTGGGGAACCGAACCGTTTACCTTGGAAACATTCATCCCGAAACTACCATTGAAGAAATTTGTAATGTTGTCAGAGGTGGACTTTTACACCACATTCGATATATACCCGACAAGCATATCTGCTTCGTCACATTTATTGATCCTACTTCGGCAGCTTCTTTCTATGCTTTGAGTAATTTGCAGGGGTTAATGATTCATAACAGACGGTTAAAGATTGGATGGGGGAAACATTCTGGCGCGCTCCCAGCCGCCATTGCTCTTGCAGTCAGCGGTGGAGCTTCTCGAAACGTCTACATTGGAAACTTGGATGAATCTTGGAGCGAGGAGAGGTTGAGACAGGACTTTTCGGAGTATGGTGAGATTGAATTGGTGAACACTCTCCGAGAGAAGAGCTGTGCATTTGTCAATTTCACCAACATCGCGAATGCTATCAAGGCAATTGAGGCTATTCGCGGCAAGGACGAGTACCGACGATTCAAGGTCAACTTTGGCAAGGATCGCTGTGGAAACCCACCCCGTCAAGTCCAAGGTCAACAACAAACCCAATCCCCCCGTAACGACGGCGTCAACTCTCCGCCTCCAAACAGCGGTGGTCTCCAGCCTAGCCAAGCGGGTTCATCCCCAACCGGGTCTGCAGCACCAGGTTCCGTCAACGGCTCAGCACAGGCCTTCCAACCCGCGCCTACCCCCTCCACGATCCTCAATGCAGGCAACAACAACCCTCTCACCATGTACCTCAACCAAGTCTCCCAAAACGCACAGGCGCAACAACAGCAACAGCTCGACCCCTTCTCCGTCGCCCAGCTGCAGCAACAACAGCAGCAAGTCCTTGCTGCCCAGCAAGCTGCTCTCTACGGTGCTTCCAACTCACCCTCGAGTATTGACGCCCTGGACATCCCACAGCAGCAGGGTCAGATGGGCCACCAGCAGAGCGCAAGCATCAGCGGCATCAACGGCTTCCCATCCGGAACCTCCAATGCACCCACGATTGGCGGCCTGCTGGCCCCGGCCAGAAGTCAGCACAACCGCGCAGTGTCTCTCCCCGTATTTGCACAGCAGCAAGCTAACGGCAACGTACCTGAGAATGAGCAGCCACAGCAAAGAGGAAGGGGACACCAATACCAGTCCTCGTTTTCAGGGGGCCTAGGTAACGGAGCTGGGTTTGGAAATGGTGGGTACGGACTCGCGATCCAGGATGGGGGAATGAATGGGTTGAATGGGTGGGCTGAGGAGGAGGTTGTTGGGAATTGAATTGATTTTTGTTACTGGATCGAGATGGAAGTGGAGAGGCAATAAATGTAGCAGGGATGGGAGTTGGGAGATTGATCGATTTTTTCTTATTTTGAGAAATTTGCATGGATATTTGCTTGTAATACCTTCCTTAACTCTTCTTGTGTTTGACTTATTTCCTTTTGAATTCTTTGTGCTGCATGGTTTACTCGCGAGTGTTTTCGTTGTGCAATTGGATTTGGAATTGGATAACATGTGTCTTGTCTTGGGATATGGAATGGACCTGAGGCTGAATCTGAGTGAGGTGAGGTGCAGGTGGGGATGTGTTGAGAGGGCGAGGGATAGGAGGGGATGGATTTTAGGGTGAAGAATGAGGGTGAGAGTGACGAGGGGGGAGATAGGAGTGTGATTGATAATGCCATGGGTTTTATCGTGATGATTTTTGTGATGTGATGCGTGATGTTCTTTCTTCCTCTGCCCGTGTGTCTTAGTGCTTGAGGCCGGTAAGTTTGCTTCATTACTTTTCTTTCCCTTCGTATTTCTGAACCTTCTTTAAGCTTCAAGAGTGTGGCTGGTATAAGTACTGTGGGAATTAAATTGCATGAGTGATGGGTGATGTAAGAAGTGTGGGCTTGTGCGATTTCTTCTTCATCCCACTGACTGAGTAGAATAATTTGATGTGACGAGAGAGCAGAAGCTCGTTTGCTGGGTGTTGCGGGAACGTGGAGTATGGGATTCGGTTATACTGTAAGAGTTGGGGAGCGATATGGCGGTGAGTTTGGTGGGGAAGGAGGGTAGTGTATGTAGATCGGCATGGAGGTTGAAAGCTGGGGTGCGTGCGTGGCTTGTGAATTAAGGGATTGAGAGTAGTGGTTGTGGGGAGGATGAGTGCTCTGCGGAAGGGAGGGAGAATTGGGGATTCGGATTTCAAGTGAAGTTAGGCTAAGAAGAGGAACGGGGTTTGTTTAGCGGGAGGGATTGGGGAATAATGCTGTTTGATGTTGATCGTGAGTTTGGCCGTTGCACTGTGTGGATTATTTCGTGGGTGTTGAGGGGGGAGTTGATTAGTAAGGGGGTGAGTCTTGGATTAGATTTTGGGTTATTTTGAGGTTGGTTTTGGGCCGGGCTAGGGAGAAACCGTCTTTGTTCTTGCCCCAAAAACAACGGAGATTAGCCTGGTCACTTGGGCGGTCGTATTTAGGGGGTTGTCATCTGTGGAGAGGGACGGGAAGAGGACCTGGTTTGCTGACTTTTGAGATTCCTGAAGGAAATGCTCGAGCAGATTGCCCTTCCATAGATTTTGGACAAGACCGAAGAAGCCCGAATTTCCTGATACACCCTGATGGCAACCCATTACAACCCCTCTCCCAATGCCTGTAAGTGCTGTGCTATTTTCGAGTAGAAACATCAGACCCTTCCTTTCCCTCCAAATTGACTATCTCCTCATATCTTCGGAACTTTGACTTTGCCAGTACTGCTGCCGTCGATGCCCGAAACCCCCTTTTTCTCCTCCTCCACATACTCGTGCACATGCTCATCCACCCCGTCGAAAAGGAAATCTTTCGCTGTCCGTTTATTTATGATGATCTTTTGTCCCGTTTCGGGATCAAATTCAAATACAGGCTGGAACTCCAGGCTCAAGCCAACCGCCGTCACTGTACGGACTCCCCTTTTGTAATTCTGCTTAGCAAACTCCAGCTTTCGATTAAGATCATCTATGCTGGAAATTTTACTCCCGAGCATAAATCGGGGGGCAAGAACTTGCGATCGATTCCACGCATGTCGAGAACCTATAATCTCAAATCGCGGTAGATCTTTGACAGCCAGTAGCAGATCTTTCCCCAATTTCTTTAACTGTGGAGATGAGATATCGAAGTTTAAGTGGAAGTTCGTTGATTTAGTCTCTTGGAGCTTGTTTTTGAAAGGGTAATTAATGTTGATGGTAAAAGCCGGTCGGCGACTGAGTTGGAGAAGGCGGTCCTCATAGACAGCTCGTTGCTGGACGGGCAATTTGGAAAATAGACTGATATGTGTTACCGGAATCAGCCTCGTGGTACCTCCACAAATAATTCTTAGTTGGCCGAGCTTTTCGGCGTCATCCGGGTCAACTTTGAGCTTAATTCGAAAATTTCCCCCATCTGCTATTAGCCTCTGTCGAAACATCCAGCTAGTCATTGGCCGGAGTCGTAAAGGGCTCGCCATGGAATCGAAAAATGGGGTCACTCCGCGGAGAAAGTGTGAGGAGTATGATATTCAGCGTTGATGATATTAGAATCATGTCCTGGTGGTTTCAGGATCTCGAGCGGTGATGATGATTTTCTCTGAGATGCTGTTAGTTTAAATAGTTGTTATTTAGAGATAGTTGCCAGATGACAAGAACACTAACCTTACGGTTTTTGGAAGAGGCAGTTGCAGGTGCAATTGGGATCGCGAAGACACCACCCTCATCTATTAGCCAAATTCGCCGTATCTCAAGACCTTCCTAATCTCAATGGCGTTCAGTGAGGTTGTTGAAAAGCCAATGCAGACCTGATGAGAACAAAAGAATTGCGATAGATCCGATCGAAGGGATGAGGTTGGAGTCGAATCACATGACCTTGTTGGAGAAAATGATAGGTCACAAGTTGGTTCCTACCCACACCTAGGGCTCTCTCTGTGTCAAATTCGTATAGCTAGCATCCAAGGAATATCAACTCGATATCTGTAATCGATCTTCTAAGCCTCATAGAGAACAGTGGGATTTTCATGAACACACTTCCTTGGGATTTCTGACTGCACGAATGTGACGGCAAATTAAATTTGCTGCTTTTGAAATCACCTTTTTTTCTTACATGTTGAGAAGATCTTCGTTAGATAAATTTCTGTTTTCAGCAACCTCGCACACGTTTGATTCCTTACTCCCATAACGCTACTTGGTTCGATATCTCCACTAATCGAACAGCGACTAGGAATCCTCCGAACGCACATTCTCCTCCAATCTCAACCAAGTCCGATAAAAAGCCCTCGGGCATACCCAACGTAGAAGTTGGTACCGTGTCCAATGCCCATTTGCTGTGGCGATCGCCATCAAATCATTTCGATTGCCAACGATTCAGAAAGATCGAAGTATCTAGCAAACAGTCAAGCCTCACCAAACGGATAGACAATTCTTCGAGGAATTCTCTCGAAAGGCTTGTAAATACTTAAGGAAAGTCCGACTGCAGTGACCGTCCCAAAGCCATGTTGCTTCTCGTACACATCTTCCATCTCACGGGCTAGCTTATCTGCCTCCTCATTAGTCAATTGTTTTCCGACGTAAAACCTGGGACTTTTGACTGCAGGTATTTGGTGCGGAAGGCTCTTCTGCAGACGTTTGATGGAATTGATGGATGACAGGTTAGCGAATAACTGTGTCCCTGAGCAAAGTGTCGGCCTGTGCCGGAAGTGCTGTCATCAGTATACGATTTGTAGTGGCTCAGAAGAATCGATGCATTGATCGACGTTGCGAATCATCGAGGAAGGAAAGGGATGATGTTGCACAGTTGTGGGGGAATGCACGTGCAGGGGGGCCGCATAATGTCTCTCTTTTTTTCTGGGATGGGTTCAGTAGCTCTGCCGATGGTATTTCCCAAACTTTTCAATGCATTTTGCCGGAATTCTTACTTTGTTTCAAGATTTAGATGATTGGGAGTCAATCGCGAGCCCGACTTTGACTTTCAAAGGAAATATTGATATCACTGGCGCACATGGCGTCAGATTTTCATCCACTAATTCCACATCTAGAGGATGACCAATCCATTGACGCTACTCAGGAACTTTCTCATGCCTGAGTTTTTTGCTTGCTGAGTCGATCTCCAGTCATCGTGATCTTGACATTCTGCGACCCTCATAACAGAAAATCAAGGGAATTTAACGAGTCTCGTAATTCTGGATCGAGGGAGGAGTAAATATCGCTATCGCCCAGACGAGCCCCCGTGGTTCAACGATCCAGTCCCAATGAAAGAAAGGCCAGGCGCATCTTCTTAAAAATCGAGGTGCGAAGTGAAACTCGAAGTTGACGGTCTGTAATATTCTCCTTGCTCGCCGAATAGAAGTTCTGCTGCTCCCACATGCAATGCCTCCAAATTTGAAAACTCATCAATAGTCTGTTGAAGAGCTGAGACACTGGAGTACAATCCGGCAGGTATTGACGGAGGTTACGGTCGATCGTAGATTTTCAAAGTAGAAGATTTGGCCAAACGTCTGAAGAATATTAATTTGTGTGTTGGGTACTGGGAAGTCTTTGACCCAGAACTAACCGCTGGGCGAGGCTTTCACCAGGCTGTTGTGTATGACGCCCGTACCTGCTGCTTCGCACTGGGAATTCCATCTGTTATGAGGTAAGCAATAGTACCGGAAGTCGGAGGCGGACTTACCTGATGGCGTTTAACTGATCCGGTTTCGAAATCTCCTTACCTAGAAGCGGCCGATTCGAAAGTTTGCTAGTATTCAACCCTCGAGCTAGAGGATGGACTCGGCGAACAATTGATTCCACTATTGCTCCAGGACTACTCGTTTCCTCATCATTGGCCATTATAACCATCTCGCGAGCCCGCTTTTCGCACCCCCGTCGCTTTCTCGCATAACTTCCACGTTTCGATCCTCTTGAAGAGTTCCGCCAATCACCCTTCCTTTCACCTGTTGCTCCATCTCGTCAAGCTTGTAATTGCTCATCAACAGCGAGAACAGGAAGGGAAGAGCTGCGACGCAAACAGCAATAATGAGCAAGATACTCATGGTCTCTTGATATGCTCTGTTGATTGCAATTCGCTCTTGGCTGCCAACTGGATACTTCAAAGCAGTATCAATACTGTTATAGATGGCTTGTGCATCTTGTTTAGATCCAGGCGGCAGGTATGCTCTCAGTTTCGACGGGATGTTATTTCCCCAAACCGCGCCGGAAATGGCCGATCCGACAGCTCCGCCGAGTTCTACGGAAGTGAGGTATACCGCTGTGGCGATCGCGACGTGCTGGTGGTCTGTGGAGGCTTGAACGCCTAGCTGAGCAGGCACGTTCAACATCCCTCCACCAATGCCAACTGCAATTTGTGTGCCGATGATTTGGCCCACCGAAGCTCCTTCAGAACGGTATCGAATCATGAGGCCAATGCCCATGAGATAGACTAGACAGCCCAGAACGACATAGGGCTTGTAGTATTTTGTGTATTTGATGACGAAAGATACAATGATTGAAGCGACGGTGCTGGTGAAAGAGAAGGTTTGTGTGATGTGGCCGGCTGCCGTGACAGATTCGTTTTGTACGACAAGAAGGTAGGAGTAAAAGTATGGTTGGACAGATAAGTAGTACGCCACTGACGAGGTAAATTAGTATCCAGCTGCGATATTGAGAAGATTGACGAACCAAAATAGAAGAATCCGACCCCACACCCTGCTGAGAACGTTCTGGATTTCAGGAGATGAAGCGAAATTAGGGGACGTGGTGCCAACTTCTCCACTGACTCCCAGAATGGGAATGCAATAAAACATGAGATACCTAAGACTAGCATCGCTATTATATCGGCGCTCCCCCATCCGTTCTTGGCTTTGGAAGCAATTGTGAGAGGGATCAAAATCAAGGCGAAGGCGCCACTGAGGAGGACAATTCCACCAACGTCCAACTCTGACCACAAGCCTTTCACAATTTGCCGAGTTCCAAGACCCTTCCATTGAGAAGGCGCCGTCAATCCAAGCCTCTTAGCTTTTCGGTTGTTGAGAAACAATGTCAAAGCAAGTGGTAGAAACATGACTGGGAGTATGATGCACCAGATTCCGTATCCCCATCTCCATGTCGCAGTCCTCAAGATGCCATTCCCAATGATGGAGCCAACCCAGACCGTGACAAGGAAAGGAGTATCTGGTAGGCTGGACCAAAAGGCACGGTTAAGGAGATCGCTGGTGTCGGCAATGAAGATCTGTTGGAGAATTTGGAGGCCTGTATTGCCGGCTGAGTAGAAGATTTGGGCTGCAGCAAACGTTTGGACGTTCTTGGACACCGCCATTTGAATATAGCCGAGGAAATATAGAAGTACGCTGAACGAGAAGGCCTCCAGGCGTCCAAACACGTCGGCGACCTTTGCCATGGGGGTTTTGATGACAGCTTCGATAGTCAGTGTTTAGTCGCAAGGATTGCAATGGAGACTCACCGTTGACTACGCCTTGTACAACATAGACAGTAGAGACCAAGGAATGGTTGTTGAAAGAACTCGTCGCGAAAACCGAGATAGACTGTACGACTTGTCCTTCGAGCGAAGTTGTGAATGCCATCAAAAATATACTGGATACGGTCAGGAGAGCAACAAGTCTGCTTCAGGTTCCCACGAACCTTGCATAAGCAGCAATCAACCCCCATTTCGTCCATGTCATAGAAACTGCTTCGATATTCTTGACCCCGGCTTGGGCATCATTGTAGGCGGTGCTCACGTCGGTACTCCCTGAGGAGCGTGCCTCCAGATCTGAATTCGGCCCCATTTCTTTCAGAGGCACGTCGCGTTTTGCCAGAGTACTCGTCGAGGATGACAGCGTCCTGGGGTCTGAAGGATCCATCTTGAACCCGCGACTGTCACCGGGGGTGGAAATGCAACGAGGAGGGACGGGGAAAGGAAATGTAGATCGAGCGATAAGATTGTAATCAGATCTAAAGATCCGCTTGCATCATTCTGCTCAGGATCATCGAATGCGCAGAGATTAGTTTAGGGTGGCACCACTTGGGGCCCATCGCTCGGGATGACGGAACTTAGACCGAGAATATCGGTAGTTAGATGCAAGAGCCGGTAGTTCTGCCTATAACAGAAGAGATAAGTTTGAAAATAATGAATGCTCGAAGTCATTGTACTTAGCCTATCTTTGGCTGGTGATAAACGGCTCACTATATTTGATCAGAAATTGTTGGACATTGAAGATGCTCAGCGTGAGCCGGGAGGATGATTTAAGGTAAGACGCTAGAGCCACAGGGAGCTACTAGTCTAAAACCAGGATAGTTTAGGTACCCCGCCCTAAAACCTTTCATGCATTATCTGATCCTCCTCAACATCACTTCATTAATGCGTATGCCACTGGCCACAATGCCAGAAAACGCAACCCGGACTCTGAGTATCAAATAAAGAGAGACCTCTACCAGCAGATTCGGCTTGGCTCAGTCGACTGTGCTTGTGCCTGCCTCCTCTCAACCCGCCCTTTCCCTCGACCTCGGAATTCGTTGCCGGCATCCGCGGACACTAGGTGTTGCCATTTCTAAGTGGAATACGAGAACACGCAATGGACCAAGTTGCTCATAGGGTGGGTATGAATTTCCTAATTTCCAAAAGACAATTTTCTCGGGTTTCATACTGTACACGATGTTTTTCATTGCCTTCACATTTTCTGGCCAGCCACCTTTCCCATCTGCTGCTTGACTGCCTCCCTATACTCTTCATCGATCACCACAAGCCCTTCGATTCCACCGTCATCCACCACCTTGGTATCGACTATCATGGTAGCCACGATCTCGGCGGGTTCCGTCGCACTAGCATTGTCACTGATCACGTGCCTGCATCCCGGATGTTCCGTGAATGTCTCTCCAGGCCCGAATATCTTCATTGGATCGTCATTCATTTTGTTGTATACGAAGCCGGAGACGACATTCACTGATACGAAAGCTCCCGCATGAGTATGAGGTGGGGTTGAAGCATTGGGAGCGAAGCTGACACGGAGGGCCACAATGCTTTTCCCTGGGCAATTGGGAATGGGATGCTGGTATATTGGGTGGATGCCTGGGAAAGGACGACTGGAGAAGAAGTCAGAAGACATCGAAAAAACGGAATAGGTGATCAAACCTTGCGTCATATTTCGGCTCCACGGCCGGAAGAGCTGGTCTTTGAGAAGTCATGTTGATACAAAATTTCTTGGAAGTGCTTCTGGAAAGTTTGATGTTCGATCGCGTTGCTATTGATTTTCGCAAACTAAGAGAAGATAAGAAGAGTCTTATATAAAAGATACCAAGGACTCGGGTTTGACAAAAGCCACTCGGAATGGGAAGGCAATGTGTATGCGAGCATGAAGCTTACTTAGGTTTTTTTGACTGGCAAAGGACTGTGATTGGCATCGGATGCAGTTTGCGGGTCGGGTACTGAGCTTCCCCAATATCCAAACGTTTGGTGGTATACCCGAATGCTTGGCGCGAGGAACAACGAATGAGAGGCTGCCCCTCTGTGACACATATTCAATTGGAGTGTTACGCATATTCAGATTTGTCTAGAGACTTCTATGAGAATCCTCAACAGAAACTGTCGGTCTGCCATTCTCCATCGTTGGAAATTCATCACCCTGAAGTTGCAGATACCAAAATACCAAGAAAATCACCATTTAGGCATTGATCATAGCCCTATAGTCCACAGTCGGACCTGTGTGCACAGCCTCGGATGCCTCTACAACTCCACTGACACTGCTCTCCCATGCCGATTCCAAATTCTCAGCCGTTTCAGCTGTGATAAAAAGTTTCACACTCTTGTCCGGCCTGAGGATAGCCGTCATCTGCTGTGCCCACTCCCACGGCTCGGAAAGTCCACCGGGCTCACTGTTGAAGTATTCCCAGCCCATGATGCCTCCAATCTCGCCATATTTATTTCTCAAGCTGATAATTGTCGCGTTCAGTGTAGCAAAAGGAATGAAGCTGCTTCCATCTTCCGGTGAGGTAGGCTGACCGGCCAAGATCTTTCGCGGATCCCACCCATTTGCAACTACAGCATCAAAATCTCTGGTGTTGGCCATGCTACCGAAACCGTTGTAGAACTGTCCATTGTAGAAAGCAATCTCGTTTCCAGCAGCTGCTTCAAGAGTTTCGTAGTCGAACCCACTCAGATTTGCGCTGTTTTCCAATGCGGATGCCACTGGTGCAAGCGTGATGAGGAAGTCTGGACCGAAATCCTGGTATAAGCGGTGGACGAGGCGGGTGATTCCAGCTTGGCTCATGGGCTGCTCGACGTCGAGATCCATTCCTTGGAGGCCATATGTTGTGATAATATCGTGGAGCTGGCCGTAGTATTGTGCGAACGCGGCGTCGTTGCCGTCAAGCGTTGATGTGCTGAAAGAACCCCCAGCGGCCCCACCGATCATTCCCATAATTTTGACACCAGCATTTTTGAGGACATCGGCCTCGGCCCAGAGCGTATTGAAGCGTGGATCCGATGGAGGGTAGTCATTCAGGTGCATTACTGAATTGACATTCATGTGAAGTGAGCAAACGATGAGATGTGTGAGAGCGATGTTCTTCTCCGTGATGAGTGGTAGCATGGAGATTGGTTTTCCGGATGAATCGTGCGTCGTCTGGTAATAGATAACTAGACGAGGCAGGTCGGGTGTTGCTCTGACCACGGCATTTTCGAAAGGCCGCGCTAGGGTCAAAGTAACCAGGAGGGAAACGACATAGAATAAACAAGCTTTCATCTTGATCGCTGAAGTGTTCCGTCTCGCAGCTGGATTGAGTTCTCTGGTTCAAGTAGCTGGGCATGAATATTAGAACATTTTTGAAAAGGCGATTCGAGAGTTGAAATAGGAATGGAAAAAATTATTGATTGAATACACTGTCAGTGGTAGTGAATTGATTGGGGGAAAAACTCCATCATGAGATGTGTCGGTATGAACATATGTGAATGTGATGGAAAGGCACTGGAAAGTGGACGGCTAGGAGATATCTGACAATACCTTCACTGAAGTTTGAAGCCCGAACTATAGAAGAGTTTACAATTGAGAGTGGCGTTAGACTAGGTCCATACAAAAACAGGACTTGATGCTTCAATCTGAAATCTATGAGACCGGACGCATCCATTCCAACAATGACTTGGAGATTCCGGTGTCTTAATATGCACTCAGTGCGCCAAGACTGTCCACTCTGAGGTATCTGTTTGCCATGATATCTCGAGGTCGGGTGATTATTCCGCAAGGTTTACTCTCCAAGATAGAACCAGAGTCCCTGGTCGTTAGGCCAGCGTATGCACGTAACCGGTAATCCGGGGGCGACGACAGCCCAGCGAGTCTGGCGCTAATTTGAGCTATATTAACGTTACGTTACCTGATTGAGATAAAAAGATTACTAGAACTTAGGTCTCTGTCACATTCTTTCAACCTGTTATGTTGGATGGTGAGGAGATACCAGGGCGATACAGACGGGGTGTGTCTTACGGCCCGATTTCCAAGGGTGTAGTACCAAGAAATACTGGAACGGTTTGGCCGATTCGTGGTTCTTTACGGAGGACTCCAATCAATATTCTTACTTGAACAAGGCTAGGATTGTCTGCGCCGTTGAGATCCTACTGTTTAGGTAAATGTCGCCGATCAGGGTCCCTCCAGGATTAGATCGCTCTTCGGCAAGCAGCTGCCGACAGGAACTAAAAAATACCGAGTCAGTTACACCGCAGGATACTTCCAAATACATGCATAATGCAAGCCTCAAAACGTCCGATTCCAAAGTCAGCTGCGAAATATTGGGCGTAAGACACCTTCCATAAATGGGTCAGAAGTCCATATTAGGAAGGTTGAGGAACTTGGAGTTACAGGCGCAAGCGAGGTTCTTCTTGGCTTGATGTCGCTAACTCCGCCGAATGAAACCGCTCGCCGCAAATCACGCGAGGGTATACTTCGTATCAGGAGCTTTGCTGACCTTCTTCTATCATATTTGGAGAAGGTGAGAAACCCATTTCAAATCCGCAAGAAGATGTATTTGGCTGCCTTTTGTATTTATGGTCCCACATCCAAAGCAGCAATCGATCCATATGGCAACAAAACGGGGGCTTCTATACATTTCGCATGGCTTAGAAGAGAGAAACAATTGAATCATTCTATCAATGAAGTACAATTCACAAGTCCTCTAGCGGGAGAACGCCGAACAGACAAAACGTCGTGACGTCGACGATACGAAATTGCAAAAGTAAAAGCTGCTGGGTATGTTATAGAACGCCGCGAAATCAATTGAAACATATTTTTTCCGTCAATATTTTAAAAGGAAGCTGAAATATCATTATAACGCAGTAATCAAACATAGACGGCAAAGAAATAAAGCAAAATAAGAACTTGAATCACTTGATTAAATGCGAGCATGCCCCTCAGCCGAAATCGAGGTAACAACAACCTTTATATTCTTGGAGTATCCAAAGTCACAAGTTCCAGTCGAGGTGTAAGTAACATTTGACCGTTGTCGAGAAAAGATAGCATTTCTGAGGGTTGAATATTGAAAATCCCTCTAACGTCGCATGAAAAGTTCGAATTCTTCCGGCCACAATCGGCAAAACTGTTAAATGCTCGTCCTGTGGATACATTAAGCGGAGAAATGCCGAACTTGTGCGTATAATGTAAAATAAGCCGAAAAAACGTCCAGCAATACGGACCGCTGGCGCAACGGTAGCGCGTTCGACTCCAGATCGAAAGGTTATCCGTTCAAATCGGGTGTGGTTCAATACCTCCGTGCAAGTTGTTTTTTGCTTCTTTTTCCTTTGTCGGAATCGAGCTCTTTTTTGAGATTTTGCTCTCTTTTTGGCATCCGGCGTGACTAACTAGTCAAGCGAAGGCTCGGCACAAGTTCCCTCCTGAAAACTTCTTTTGTAGAAAAAATCATGAAATTGTTGGAAAGTCTTGCAAGGGCAGGGCTATGCCACTGGAGCCAACTGCTGGCTACTATGAGCCTCAAGTATTCAATGCCAGTCGCCAGCATACATTCCAACAATTTTTTAAGGTGCAACCCACAACCCCGAATGCAAGTTGACTCCACTTTTGCAACGAATGAGCTCATAGAAACAGCATTCTTCGCTACGGAACCTCCAGACCAGATACTAGGCGGCGATACCCACCGGCAAAGTCGCTGCTGCTTCTGTTCAAAGCTTCCCAAACCTAGCTGTCGACAATCTAAGGTCAGGGGTTTCAGACCACCCGGACCTCATTGCCGCTATGCACTCCACCACCTAGTCGAGATGTAACATTCGGAACGAAAGTATCTTTGTATGCCAATAGCGGGCCTCGATCTTAGCTAAGAAGCTTGCCACACTTGTGCATCAATGTGAAGCTCGCAGTAGACCGATATCACAGAGGTGATGGGATATGAGTTGAGTAAAGGCAAAGCAATGGAAAGCAATTGATAAATTCTTGAATGGAGATTCAATTTGAATACTTTGTGACACACAAAGCATTGCTATTCGGCGACTAGCCGTGTTAACAAAGTCAGTTGTCCAGGAGGGAGGCCGATCTGGTCACGGGCGACTTCAAAGCAGCGCAACGCCCACGGAACGTGGAATGATTAGTCGTAAAATCCTATAAGTTGCAGCTCGCCCGCTGACTGAGACCTGGATATAGCCCATGCACCTGATAACCGATATTCCCAATCCATGCCAGGAAATATTCCGCCAGTAGACGCCATGCAAATAATGCACACTGACATCGGATATGTCCCAACTCCAAGCAATGCACACGTAATAATATTAGCCCCTAGACACCAGTTGACAACCCTCATCGACCGCTGCTATGGCCTGCACTTGATGTCCTCCTCTGAGGCGGCATTTGCATATTGAAGCCACTCGCTCTACGGGCAGCAACACTTGCCATACCGACACCCAGCGCGATAGGATCCGCCTCGCCGTCCGCATCACCATCTGCGTCCAGGTTCATGAGGTCACCGTTAGGTCTCTTCTTTACGCCCTCTCCAGATACTTTGAATATGTTTACCGTAAAACCATTCGTGGCGTTGTGGAGTTGCTCATAAAGTCTTTGGCGCATGTATTGTTTCTCGATGGGAATGTGGACCAGAGGTTGGACGAGGGGCTGTGGATTCCAATTCGAGAGGCCGTGCATGACTGATGTGAGTTCTTCATCTGAATCGACAGGGCCATTTGCTGCTTCCTCGTCCTCGAGGGGAGCATTGGCGTCGATGGCTGCTTCTACTCGGGGATTAGTATTGCTAGATACCATGCAAGAGGATTGACATACTTTGTTGCTTGGCTTGATTCTTCTTTTGGTATGCAGTGAGAAGCATATCGTACGGTAGTGATCGGCCTGGGACAGCTCGCTTTGCTCCCATACTATGGCTCTTGCAAGTCAGAGACCGAGCACAGGGCACACCGTCTTTCATGACACCGCATTGTCTCTCAACGTCGACAGGACCTTTCAACAAGTTAGAATATAGTTGCCACGAGATTCGAGCAAAAAATGCAGAGAATAGATATGAAGTGAAATGGAGAATGAGACAGTCATGTTAGATCATCGGAGTCAATACCTTTTGGTTTTGGTGCTTTCAATTTAGGCTCCTCTTTTTTCTTTTTTGGTTTTGGTCCCTTCTCAGCATCCCCATCAGCCTTTCGCTTCTTGCCCTTCTTCGTGTCATCAATTTCGACTTTCTTGCCGGCACTTTTCTTGGTACTTTTCAGTCCTTCGGGGCCTTTCTTCTCCGGAGAAGCTTCGTCATCGTCATCATCGTCGTCCATTTTTGTGTCCCCATCCTCATCCTTATCTGCTGCCAATCCTTTCTTCTCTCGTTCTCGTGCCTCTTTCGCTTCTTTCTTCCGTTGTGCTTTCTCTTTCTTTTGCTTCAGGCAGTTCTTAACATGCTCCTCGATTTTATTCTTAGTCAAGCTTCTCTTACAATGCTTGCACTGTTGTAATTCGAGGCTATCTTCAAGTGGTCGGCCGGCAGTGAAGGTTTCTCGGGCAGCGTCGTCCAAGGGGTTGACAATGGGGCCCGGAGAGGCGACTACGGAGCTTGTGGAGGGGGTGTCGGTGCGCTTCTTTTTCTCGTCTGGTGCGTGTTTGTTAGCCTTGTGCGTTTGAAATGAGTTCGAGGCTGCATACCGTCAATCACGCTGCTGTCGCGCCAATTTCCAGGCTTACTGAGCTTTGGCGCCTGCTTCTTCAGTTTGATAGTAGTGCTTGACTTTGCGCTGTCCTTCTTGGTGGGCGCGACCTTGATCGTGGATTCGTCGTCGCTCCCGAGGGCGGCTAAGAGCCACTGTTAGCATGACGACGTCGCAACGTGTGCAGAGCAATTGACTACCTTTGCTATTGCTGGTAGATGCCGCCATGATATTTTCGATGGATATCCGATGGATTTGGTGAGGATATTGATGGATGTTCAGTGCGAGTTGACGCGGTCGTGAGCGCCCCAGACGAGGCTGTCGCGACGCAAGGGCGATAAACCGATAAGACTTCCACGTGATTATTGCTGTCACTTCTTGGACTTGTCTATTTCTCTTTTTGGTATTGTGGCTTGGAAATTTGACAATATTTTGAGGCACTGCAAATTTCAAATCTCGATTCCTGACATTTTCGCTGCCAGCTGGATTTTCGGATCACCTGACTACACCCCCCTTTCGCACATCCATACAGCATGGTTTTGCATGAGTGGACTCAGTGGATTATTATTAGTGATATTTGCAATATCTATCAGCTCCCACCTCAACCCACGTAAAAATAACGTTTTATAATCTATATTTATCAGCAAGCGGTGTCCAACCACCGTTTACCGTCTTGAGCCGGAATAAAAATCTTCCCCGACAAAATATCGCTCCACTTCTAATCGCAACGGGATAAGAATGCGTGCTCCTCACTCCTGCTTGCTAGTTTAAGGATATCCGTCGAATCCAAATCTAGTCTCAAATGTTGTCCAATGATCTTTGAGCTTCTCGCCACCGCTTCTCAGGCCCTCGGAGCAAGAACCAAAGCAAAGCAATAACAACCAACAACGCCAATATCACGGGCTGTAAACTCTTGACGCCTTTAGCCTGCGCAATAGCTCCCACAATGAACGGGAATATCGCGCCTCCCGATCCACCAAATGCAGCGGCAAATCCCACACTTCCAACAGCCAAGTGTTTCGGCATGAGTTTCGACACAAACACCATTGCCGTCGGGAAAAGAGGCCCAAGAAATATCCCCAAGAATGCGACCGAGACCGAAGATATGATGAGAGAGGGCACAAGCCAGAAGATGAGTTCGAGGAAAAGGCTGATGGCAATGTACGAGATGACGGCGTTGAATTCGCCGATTCTGCCGGTAAGGAATCCAAGGACTCCACGTCCGACCGCCATTCCAAACCAGAAACCTGTCGCCGTGGCATTCGACTGGAAAGAGGATGCTGATCGAATTTTGGACATGTATTGCACAATCCAACCACCCAGAGATACTGCAAAATGGTCAGCTTCAGATTGAAGTGTAGCGGGGTTGACAAACCTTCGGCACCAACATATCCAAAGACGAAGGTCGCAAAGATCCAGGTGATCTTATTCGTGAATGCCTGTAATGTTCGACCGGATGTCTCAGAGTCCATAATTGGAAACTCTGTTCGATATACCAGACCGGTTTGTGCCCAGAATGTGCTGGCTAATGAAAGGAGCTCGATCCCAGACACCGCAATCTGCAAATCGTCAGTATCCAGCGATTCTTGCACCTCAGCCATGACGTACCATCACATAATAGAAATAGTACCACTGCAAGCCTGCAGCGCCGAACAAAGCCGATGCAATCAGAGGAGCGATAGCAGCGCCGATGGCGTAGCAACAATGTAAAAACCCACAGAGCTCATTAGCCTGTGACATATTTCCCATCCACGCAGACCAAGCTGCATCAGCAAGCCCGTTTCCGAAACCCACGAAAATGAACATCACGACGAGGACCGCATACGGAGGATGAATGGCTAGGATGATATAGGAAAGGAGGTGGCAAATAGGTCCGATTACTGCGGCCCCTCGTTGACCAAACCTCATGTGAACGGAGTTTATAGAGATTGCAGCGAGAGTATAGCCGGCGAAAGGAGTGAGGAAAACCAAGGATACGACCGTGTAGTTCAGGTGGTAGTACTCTTCCAACTATGAACTGTTAGCCGTCGTGCCAACACTTTCAAAAATCTTGCTTACATGGCCGATGAGTGCCTGTTCCAAATTAGCAAATTTTTTTCAACGCGTGAGATCTTAACGAAAGCTTACACCGTAAGATCCATCGTTCATTCCCGTCACGAAAAATGACCAGAATGTTGCCAATACTCTCCACCTATTTATCGCCGGCTCATTCCATTTTTGCTTTGCTTCGACGGCCGTGCTGGGTGGTGCGGCTTCCCCTCGGACATCCTCGAGATCTCCTAGCTTGAGGCCCTTCGTACTTCCTTGCCGCGAATTTTGGGAGAGGTCTTGAAGTTCGATGGCGTCAAGAGTATTTAAGTTGATCTCCGACTCTGTTTGTGTCGTTGTGCAAGTCGTCATGTTGCCAATAAATATCGTGATGATTGCTTCTGAATTGGCAAGCTGATGAGGAGGTATCTCAAAGTCATATTTGATGGTGCAATTTGGGGTTACTTGTATGTTTATGGGTTGCAGTCGCTTACTTCCTAGAGTGGGGTCGTGCAGATCCTCCTCGGATTCTATACGGGGTTGATCTGTCATCAAGGGTGCTTGGCGGAGAGCTCTGCCGAATGAGTCAAACTTGAAATGCCTGAAAGTAGGGATTGAAAAGCGTGGAAGAAAGCTGATGCAAACTTGGGAGTTGGGCACAAATCCAACTCTCTCTGGGGGCTTTGTATAGTGAAGCAAGCATCTCGAGAATCGTACGATATGAAAAATAAAGTTTTTCATCATTCATTGACTCACTGATTCACGACAGTCAGACTCAGATCCGAGATTCATCAATTGACTGAATAAAGTATGTTGATGAAGGCAACATAAAAGGAAACCTTGCTCATATGCACACTATCGAAACAAATTCAAACGGATTGTGGAATTATGAAATCCTTCAGAGATCATCCTTTGTGAACTGAAGCCGATTACAATACTAGATGTAGTCCTTGAATTGCAGATCATAGTGGCCACTTAAGCAATAGCAGCCTGGTCAATAATCAGAAATCTCTCTGATGATGCACCGAATACTATGAGGATCGCAGAACGCTTCTGATGACGCTGTCTTTCTTAGTGTTGCTAATTATCGATGTCAGCAAGCCCGTCAAATTCACCACACTTCGGGACGCCGCTGGGCGAAGTTCGTGTTGTTGAACGCAGTGAAGGCGATTTTGAAAGTTGATTTGCGTGTTCCAATTTTCGTCCATGTCGCTTGTCCAGCTTGGATTCTGGAGCAGGAGGGAAGGAACGGGGTAGATGAAACCAGCTCTGCACAGTGCAAAACCTGGTAAAAAAAAGCAATCGTGTCAGCTTCCTGAAATTGAATGCGGTCATCTTTCAATTGACATTTCGGCCACTTTTCGATCCAGTGGCATTGACTTGGTCGAACCCGGTCATTCATCATTCCGCCCTCCGGCATCAATTTGGGAAGCTTGAAATCTTGGGCCTATGGGCCTGCTGAATGGGCAATATCCCCGCCAGTAACGGGGCCAATCAGAAATTTCTTGCTGAAACTGCCGTTGAGGCCTAAACTTTCAATCATTTTGTATCTTGCCGTGGCCTCAGATCTACAAGTTCTGTGAAAGTCCTTCGTTTTGATGCGATAAAATTTACTGGCCCGAACATACACCAGAACTGTGGTGAATAGACTGCAAAAAAAATCTTCCTGTCTCCTTGGGTGAGTGAATCGAGGATCTAGCTATATATACAATTGTTCTCGCACTTCTCGAGGGTTTCTCACAGTTCCCTCAACATCATCATTCTCTTTGCATTGCTCTGCTCGGGTGTAAGATATTCATTTCTATCCTCAACATGCAGTTCTTCAACCTTCTTGCAGCCGTTCTTGCAACCGCAATCACCGTCGCAGCTTCTCCAGTTCGGAGAAATCACACCGTCCATAATTCCACCGCAAAGCGATATGCAATTCTCGACAATGGCTGGTCCTCCACCGGATTCATCCCTTTCCTGATGGGCCTTGACGCGGGAATTGAAATTCTTGCCCTCACATCCTGTATGTACTCGGTGCTAGTTTGACATATTCATTTCTAACTTGATTTTCTAGCAACCGCCAACTCGTGGCAAAAGCAATGTGCATACCACGCTTTGGCTATTTTGCAAGTCGGCGGCCTGAATTGCATTCCTGTTATCTACGGCGTAACACACCCACTCATCAACACAGCTGAACGCTTCCAAGCCTGGGAGGCTGTACACGGAGCTCTTCCCTGGCAAGGAGTTTTCGCACCATACGATGCTGCCGCCGAAGACTCTGGATGGGACCCAAATCAGCATTCCTCGAAGGATTTCCGAGTAATGAGACGGCGGTCCCGGGCAAGATGGCTGCTTCATTCATGGTTGAGCAAGTGCACAAGTACCCTGGTCAAGTCAGCATTTATGCCGCAGGAGCATTGACCAATGTAGCTTTGGCGGTGAGATTGGATGAGCAGTTTGCGAGCCTGGCAAAGGAGTTGGTCATGATGGGGGGCTATCTGGATGTCAATATGCTGCAGGTAGGCTTTGGATTCCCATTTTTCAGCGTCAGCTAACTCACTCGATAGGCCGACGGAACCTTCAACCAGGCAAACATCAACTCCGACCTCAACCTCATGATCGACCCTGAGGCTGCGAAGATTGCACTCAATGCCGATTTCCCCAGTATCACCGTCGCTGGTAATGTCGCCAACCAAGTCCAATCAACCCAAGACTTTCTCGACGAGATCTACGAGGTGAAGAACCCCTACACCGAGCTGATGCACAACTATTACGGAACAATGTTCCCATTCTGGGACGAGACGGCAATGGCTTTGTTGGTTGACCCAACCATCAGTGTGAATAGTATAACAGTTACGTCCAGCTCTTTGCCAAAGGAATCTCTTGCTAACGTTCAATAGTCTTGATGGATGTCGACACCGCATACTCGTCTCCAAGCTATGGCAACGTTCACGTCTACCAGACTGCCCTCATGCCTCCCAATGTTCGAAACGTCACCTACGTTAACGAAATCGACACCGAAAGGTTCAAAGCAATGGTCAAGAAAGCTGTACAATACCCGAAGACTTGCAATTCTGGTGGTAGAATTTCTTGAGAAAGAGGAGGCATGCATGCCTGAGGGAAGATGTGCGCGCTTCTATATCGATGATACATATCAATATCAGATTCATATAGAGGACAACGAATGATACATTAATAGCTAATAATCAGAAAATCAGAAACCATTTTGAAATCTGTACCCCTCATGGACTTGTATCGCTTGAAAAATGCGCCACCCACCTCTGTTGCCACCGACAGCCTCCCGTCTATTTTTCTGAAGCTATTCCTACATTTTGCGCTGTACTTTCCAATCTATGAAGTGATAGCCGATCCGATCTATGCTCGTCCAATAATCTCTGAGTGAACATGATAACCAATAATCATAGGGTCGTCAGCTAAGCTTGAGCTTTCTGTCGTTCCTACTGCCAGTCAAGAGTCATCTAAGGTCTGAAGACGGTAGATTGTGTGCTATGCAGCATATCCGATTGGTGTCCGGCGCAGATCCTCCCCAACGGAAGTACATTTAACAACCTTTCCTTGTAGCCGGAATTCAAGTGCCAATGGGAAGATTGCTCCGTGAAAGGGGCAGAATTTTGAAATAATTAGGGGTTGCGTATCGTCAAACTACTACCTGCTTGCTTTTTTGGTCGCTCCATCCAGCAGCTCACCAAAGGGTATCTGTCCTGCAATTTCATCCATTCCTCATCCCCATCCATCCCCTCTTTCTTCGTGTCTACAACCTGTTTCGTCAAAAATCCAAAGCGCTCGTACAGCTGCTGTCCATCCACAGTCGCCTCGACAATACATTTCAATCCCAATTCGTCAGCTTTATCAACGCCCCATTTGAGCATCATGCTAGCCGCTCCTCGGCCCCGGTACTTGGGTAACGTGACACATATTTCAAGCGCTGAAAAAGTTCAGCTAGAAGTAAGTGTGGGAGCAAGGGCAACTTACAAGCATGGGCACACTGAGAATATTCTAGTCCTTGAAGGGCGCGAGCATTGATTAAAAATTCGGCGTACTCTCGCAGTCGTGACCCCGCGGGAAGCCAGTAAGCTTCAAGCGGTTGAGGATTTTGGTGAGGGTTATGGTCGTAAATTTCCCAGTTCGATAAGCTGCATTCATGTTAGCGAACCAAAAAGATATTATTTTCATGAAATGATTACCTCACGATTTTGCCCGTCTCACTATCTACCACCTTCAGCCAGTGCGTGGTGCTAGAGTTTTCCCAATCTTCTAAATAATCCACCGCAGTTTGTTTTTCTCCCCGAACACGTCTGACCGATGAGTCGTGTCCTAATCCTGGGGAGCAAAGGTCTACAAACGGGTCATGGGGATCAGAGTAGGCCGTATAAATTACCCTGACAAGCTCATCGATGTCGCTGTAGGAAGCCGGGAAGAGCTGTAGTGGCATTCTTGGAAGGCGCGCTGGGAGATTGGTATGGAAGAGAGGCAGGGTTTTGGGAAGGCAGCCCACTTAAGAGATCGCAAGTTCTTAATATGCGAGTTGGTGCCTTTGAATATTAAAGTGCATGCGTCAACGTAGGGTTGCGGTTGCCTAAACGAGGAGACTTTGATGTTTAGCGAGCCTTCCAGGGGCTCGCTAAAGTTTTCGCGTGGACCACCACGGCAACCACTAGAACCGACTTCGCACTTTAGCTCAATGGTTCAATTTCTACATGGTTTTAAGCCTGTACGCTTTATGCACTCATTTCCATAGACACGTGAAGTGGTTTCTGTCGAATTATACGAATTGAAGGAAGTGTATATCTGGGGAGAATGTTTCGCACGCAAGCGAGATGATGGATCGAAGAAAGTCTGCTGAATTCTCTAACCTAACTTTTGAATGCTTATTTCTTGCAGGTTCTCCACTAGATGAGTAGACCTTGTCAGAATTGAAATTCTTGCAAACTCGTTTAAGCCAATGTAAACCTTTTGTCGGTTTCAGAATCTCCTTGTCTGTACAAGTCTGACCCCACCATGTGCTCCAACGGTGATTCGCAACACGACGCTTCATTTACCATCAGGCTGTTTGTGAAGCAGAAAAGCTGCCTTCTTGGTAGTGTGCGAACGCCGGATCCGCCTTTCTCTGTAGCCATTGTCACTGTATTCTTTTGGCAATCTTGCATTCACAGTCATACACTAGCTAATTTAGTTTGCCAGTCAGATAACTCAACTTAAGGCAATTCTGGCAACAATGCACTGTTAACTGTTGTTCCTTGTCACAAAATCATCATGCTGCATGAAAGAAGACCGTAGAGTCCAAAATCGTTGTCCCTTTCAGTTCCAGCTAAACAAAAGAAATTTGCAGACAAGGCTATGTATGATGAAAGAGAGGCAAAAAATATATAAGGCAGAACAATGGCATTGTTATTCTTGTAGCAGTATCACTTTCTACTTTCTAATCTACAACGAAATGGCAAATAACTTCAACCTCGGGCAGGCCCGACGTCAAATAAGAAGACAGCCTCACCCTAGCGAGAGACCACCGCTCACTTTCGGGGTGGAAATAGAATTAGTTCTTGGATTTCTTGCTCCCAACGACCAGGATCCACATCCTTTAGACCCCAGAGCAGGCTATGGCGTTTTATCTGAACTAGCCGATGGCGCTAAAGATAGACGCAACTATTGGTCTGTCACTCCAGAGTACATCACGTCTGAAGCTTACAGAGATCTAACAATTACACTTCAGCATGCCGACATTCCAGTTTATGTGCAAGGATCCTCTAGTGATGAGTCAGAAGAGCTCAAATGCTGGTGCATGGAAGACGACCCCAGTATCCAGAGACCTACTGGCAGCGACAGCGACAACTATACTTGGGTTCGCGTGGAAATCAAATCTCCTGCACTTTATGTAACTACCGAGGCGTTTGAGCAAGTCGCTGCTGTCTGCGAGTTACTCAGCTCAAACTATAGGGTATGTACCCATCAAGAAACCTCAGCAGGCCTCCATGTTCACGTTGGACAGGAGAACAACGGCTTTCATATCGAGGCTTTGAGAAACTTGCTAAGTACGATTTGGATCTTCCAAGGTCAACTCGAGACTGTGCATCCTGATCATCGATTGTCGACGCGATGGGCACCCAGTCTACGAACCGACTCTGTACTGGCGAAGAAGATAGTAGATGACGGGCTAGCGAAAGAGCAGGTACTGGAACTTTTATCACAAGCAGGAGATGAGAGTTCCGACCCTTCCAAATTAATAAATATTGCTGCTGATCGAGAACAGCTTCTGAAGCTATTCTTACCGAGAGGAGCAAGGCGATTGGCTTACAATATCAATGGATTGCTCCAAATAGTTGATGGTAAGGACGGCAGAAGCACCATCGAGTTTCGTCAGCACGAATCAACCATTGACATACAGCGGGTCATAAATTGGTTGAAGGTGTGTGTGGGGCTCGTCGAATTTGCTTATGCAGTTGACTTTCGAGTATTGGGGCTATTTTTAGAAGCTCACCTTGGTGATACTACCGAGGAGTTCAATATTGTACACGTATTGAAGGCTGTTGGTTTACCGCCGCAGATGCTATTCTATGGGTCTAGTTTGGGCTAATTTGGAAAATATAAAACTAATACTAAATGAACTATGGGATTACAAAAGGTATTTCGAATTGAAATACTATCGCGGTAGGTTGATCCATAATCAATTACATCTTGTGCAGAAGTGGGAGTATACTCAGATGAAAAATGATTATTTGTTCCCAAAAGTTGTCCAGCATTGCCACTTATACGCGCCGAGTCTTTGAGATAAGAATCATGCGATACATTCTAAATTAGCTAAAGCACGGTTCCAGTACTTCGGACGCACTACCTTACTACCCTTGATTTCAGTCTTTGGGGGGTTTCAAGCCAGGAGTCATGTCTTCTCGCTTGAAGGGGGTGGACTAGGCTAGCTTCATTGCCCCCTTTCTGATCTAGGATGAAAAGTATCACCCTTTTGCCTAGGAAGAAGAGTTCAGGGTGAAATCTGGATGAACTGCTGGCATATAGTGAAATTATCCATTGGATTTGTTTGAAAAAAGTCCTTTTTTTGACGACATTGTTGAGATAGACCCTACTTATCGTCGGTGTTTTGCAATTTTTTACCTATTTGAGCAGATAGAACACGCTATGCGAATCCTTTTAGTTTCGTAAGCATGTCTCCTTTAAATTCTTTCGTGCCAAAGGGTCTCGATTGGATGGAAACTTCACACAAAGATAGAGTGTTCTACATCACGTGTCGCACCCCGCATGAGTCACCCGGGATCCCCGACATCCCTGGAAGACTAATCTTCTTTGAGGTCCGACGTTTGCTCACCGACTTTATCACAGAAGTCTTTCTGTCTCTCAATTATCATAGCACAAACTCCCCAGATTCATCCCGCATGCAGTCGTTCTATCGGTCATTTCCTAAGTAGTATTAGGGCTAGTGCTCCGACAACGGCTCGCGCCGGGCGAGTTATGACCGCATAACATCCTAGGAAGTCCTAAATAAATTTTCTAATTTTTGCCCCAAGAATTTGCAAGTTCTTGTTTGGCAGCAACCAGCATTTATTACAATCGTGGAATATTCATATCAAGAGATGACTCGAAGCTGTAATTCATTCCTATAATAGCCAGTTCCCCTACCCTCCGGGCGCGCCCTTCAATTCATTTATCCGCTGCATTATTCCCCGCACTCCAAGTATCAATACCCTCAACATGGCTACCACCCCACAGTCCCCACCCATTGGCCTCAAATGGCGGTCTTCAACTCCATATATTCTTGTTACAGTCTCTACGGCTATGTTCACTGACCTTTTGTGAGTACTAAACTATTTTGCCGCTTCGTTCACCTCTTTCCCAAGCCCAAAATGGGCATCAATCAGAACTCCATAGCTGACTGTTCATAGTCTCTACGGAATAATAGTCCCTACCATCCCATTCGTCCTCCACGATCGTCTCGGCGTTCCGCACTCGAAAATCCAAGCTCTCACCTCCACCCTCCTCGCCTGTTTCGCATTTGCCTCCTTATGTTTCTCCATTCCCGCGGGCGTAATAGCAGACAAGCTCCCTGCCCGTCAAATACCCTTCCTTGGCGGTCTCTTCTCCCTCCTCGCGTCCACGATCCTTCTCTATGCAGGCCAAACAGTTGGCGTCTTGATCCTCGCAAGAATATTGCAGGGCATGTCAGCGGCAGTAGTTTGGACTGTTGGTCTCGCACTCATTCGCGATACAGTTGGGAGTGAGAAACTGGGACTGACAATCGGGAATATATTTGCATTTATAAGTGTGGGAGAATTGGTTGCCCCTATGCTAGGAGGAGTGATGTACGACAATTTTGGCAACGGAGCTGTATTCGGGATGGGTTTTGCGCTCCTCGGAGTGGATTTTATAATGCGATTTGTGATGATCGAAAAGAAGACGGCAAGAAAGTATGGACTGGATGAAAGCCAGTCCTCGATAGAGCATGATGAAGAGTCTGGGGAAGATTCTCCTCTGCTTGGGAAGAATTACGATGATGAACACGCATGGAAGATCCCGAAAGATCAGCCCTGGCTGATCCAGAAAGTCCCAATTATCTACACCCTCCGCAACCCACGCCTCCTCACTGCTCAGCTAGTCTCCGGAATGCAAGCAGTCGTCATTGCAGTTTTTGAGTCCACCGTTCCAACCGAGTCTCAAGATTTATTCGGCTTTCCATCGATGAAAGTTGGGTTTCTTTTCATACCGCTCGTGCTCCCGTACCTCCTGCTTGGTGGTCTCGGCGGGAGGGCTGTTGACAAATACGGCGGTCGAATCATCTCGACCATAGGCTACGCTTACATCGCCATTCCTCTTGTCCTTCTCCGGATTCCACACGCAGGTGGCACCTCAGAAATTGTTAAATTCTGCGTGTTCCTTGGCATGGCTGGCTTTGGACAGGCGCTGATCAACTCACCTGGCTTGGTGGAAGCGAGCTACGTGTTGGAAAGATATCATCATGCAAACAAGGAGCTGTTTGGCGAAGATGGGCCGTATGCGCAGTTGTATGCCCTCAATTCAGTCATGTTTTCTGGTGGGCTTACGGTAGGCCCGCTTATTGGTGGGGCGTTGAGAGAGAAGATTGGGTATGGAAATATGAGTGCTGTTGTGGCGGGCATGTGTTTGGTGATGAGTGCCTTGAGTTGGATGTTTCTCGGAAAGATACCTAAGAAGTCGTGATATTCATTTGTCAATATTTAGACATATTATTAGCATACCAACAAAAAAGATTTTTTCTAGATAAGTATTGTCCCCCACCTGCAATAAAGCCTTGCTTACGGAAGTGTACCCCAAAAGGATCTAGCGCCATTGTGGCAGTGCAAAGGCACTGCACCTCTGCAGCCTCACTTGAGACTTAGGACTTTCATGCCATTTTTCCAGAAAATATTCAATTGATTCCACCGGCAAATGTCTGAATCAAATCCACGTATCGTACCCGAATTTGTGGCCCCGGAGAGTCATGGTTCTCGATCCATTGACGGCCGTATCTGTGGCGGGTACAATCGTTCAGCTCGCTGACTTCAGCGGAAAACTTTTCTCAACAACACGCAAACTGTACAGGTCGGGAAGCGGGACTTTAGCGCAGCATGACGACCTCGAGTTCATCACGACCAGCATCAGTGGAATTTTCGTCAAGCTCAGACGTCCTTTATGGCCAGATGGCACCCTGCTATGCTTGACGCAGAGCGAGCAACAGCTGGTAGACATCTGTGAAGCGAGCTCCAAGATTGCAGAAGATATTTTACAGAAATTGAAAACCTTAAAACTTCAAGGCGGTTTTGTTTTGAGTGGAAAGAGTAAAGGATGGGACAGTTTTTGCAAGGCACTGCGGGGTTTGTGGCAGAAACACGAACTTGAGGAACTCCAGGCAAAACTCAAGATGTTTCGAGAAACTGTACAAATGCTGATTCTAGCTGACTTGAGGTAAGGATTATTTGCCAATAGACAGGCATAAAATATTCACTGGCTTACAAATCGTTTGTTTTAGAGATCGCACCGAGACCGTAAATATGGAGAACTCACTACGGTTCGACTTTCTTGAGGATGGAACGAGGTCAATCATTGCCGCCCTACTTGACGCTCGCATTGCAGCTACAAAGGATCTTCAAGATCAGACTCGTGCTATTTTCGCTATGCTCAACAATACTGAGCTTGTGATTAGAGAAAGCACGGACAGAACACGACAGGTAATCATCGACGCCCTGGCAGATCAGAGCCGTTTGCAATTAACTTCATCCGAAAGCGAAGATAGCAGGATCGAAGTTACCGAAGCACTTTCCACTACCAGAAGTAGAGAGCAAACTGCACGACGCGCGGTAGAGAAAAGAGTATTGGAGGATCTCAGCTTCCCAAGCATGGGAAACAGACGACAAGAAATAACCCCGAAACATCAGAAAACATTTGAATGGGTGTTTGAGGAAAGTTCAGAGGAGCAACGCCCTTGGAGCAATTTTGCTGATTGGCTGCGAGAAGGAAATGGGACTTATTGGATCAACGGGAAAGCCGGGTCTGGGAAATCGACATTGATGCGATTCATCTATGAGAGCACTCAGACTCGGCAGGAATTACAGAAATGGGCGGGGTCAACCCCTTTCATGTCGGCTGGATATTTCTTCTGGAATAGTGGAACATTCGAACAAAGATCGCTAGCTGGACTTTTACGCTCCTTGCTTCATGAAGCACTGTCTCGTCACCCAGCGCTTATCTCAATCGTACTGCCATGGTACTGGGCGGTCGGCTACTCACAGGCCGTTGAGGCTGCGGACCCCGCCCATGCCTCCATCAAAGAATTTTCCTTCACGGAAAGTCGACTACTACAGGCATTTGAAGCGCTCGTCAAGCAACGAACAGTCCCGATGAAGACGTGCCTTTTCATTGACGGGCTTGATGAATACGAGGGTGACTATGAGAAGATTGCGGAGTTATTGAAAGATATCTCGACATCTTCTTACGTCAAGGTTTGCGTGGCTAGCCGACCTTTACTGGACTTCGAAGATGCGTTCGAATCATCGCCTGGTCTACGACTCCAAGACCTATCCTTCAACGATATCAGACAATACGTGGACGAGGAGCTTAGAAAGAATCAACGTTTTGAGCTCTTGGCCCAAGATGAACCCAAACTTGCCCCTGCACTCGTTCACGAGATTGTTGTTAAATCACAGGGTGTCTTTCTCTGGGTATTTTTAGTTGTCCGGTCCTTGTTGTCCGGCTTGAAAAATCGAGACAACATGGCGAACCTCCAGCGACGGCTAGATATTCTGCCATCCGAGCTTGAAGCGTTGTATGATCACATGTTTTTCAAGCGATTGGATAAGTTCTATCTGGAGAATGCCTCTCGCATAATTCAAATAGTTCGTGCGGCTCGACAACAACTCAGAGATTCTGCACAACGGCCTTTTACCGTCTTGGACCTCTCATTAGCCATGGAAGACCCAAAGGTGGCCATAGACACGGAAATCAAGCCTATCAGTTCTTCTGAGAAAGGCCGCAGGTGCCAGCTCATGAACGATCGTCTGAAGGTAAGCTGTGCTGGTTTGCTGGAGATACAAGGGGCCGAAGATCGGTGGATAGATGACGAGAAAACCGCTGGGTTTAAAGTTGAGGGCCGCGTCCAGTACCTCCATCGAACAGTCCGTGACTATCTTGAATCTGCCAAAATCTGGGGATCCCTGGTATCCCATACGTCAAATTCCGATTTCCACCCTTACCGGTCTTTATTCACGTCCCTCATTCTGGCTTTGAAAGTACATCGTTCTGGCATAACACCAGTTGACCTCTCTCTGCGAGTTCATGCTGCCATGGCGTACGCGTTCAAAGCTGATTCTGATACTGGCCAGCCGCATGTAGAATTGGTTGACGCTCTGGACAGAGTCATGGGCCATTGGTGTACGCCAACCCCGGTTGACCCAAGTCAGAACCCCGGCAGCCCGGGTCACTGGACGGGCCTGATCAGGTCTCCAGGTATATTTCAAAATCAAGGAAAACCATGGCACGATACGTTCCTCACCTTTGCGATTCAATACAGCTTACGAGCCTACGTCAAAGAAAAGCTCCGCAGAGACCCCTCGATCCTCTCAGCCAGACCGGGACGGCCACTCTTACATTACGCCGTCCATCCTGCATCATTAGATTCACAATCTCAATATTATCCTGTCACCTGTCAAATGGTCACTTTTCTCTTGGATCAGGGCTGTGATCCCAATGAAACATTCGCAGGTAATTCAGCGTGGAGTCTAGCTCTTATTTCCATTAGCAAGCAGAGAGAGCGACCGAATTTCCAACTCTCTTCAAAATGGTTGGATATTGTCAAGGTCTTACTTGACAACGGAGCCGATACCACATATGCACAATCTCGCCTCTCAGCTGCAACCATCATCAGTCAGTTGTTTTGGGAACGGACGCCTGCTGAAACTGCGGCCTTCTTGAAAATCATTGACGAAAAGCGCTCTGCTGCAGCTGCCAAGAAACCGGCCCGGAAAGTTTCACGACTGGATAGATTTAAGGTGTGGAGGAGGAAGGAATATTATTGAGGGATCGATATCCGAAGCGACGTAACTCCTGCAGTTCGCTCCTGCAACTTGAGTCCATGGACGGCTTCCAAAACGGAAACTAAATAGGCGTGCCGCGTTTTACATCGCTTTCTGGACTTGCCGCCTGACTCACCCACTCTCATATAAATCAATTGAAGGCCTTATTTTTTCAAAACCGGCAATTTTAATAACTGTTACTCTCAATCCACAATATTATCGATACCTGTAACAATCATTATGCCCGCAACCGCATTTCCCGCCCGCCACGGCTCCAATGTCGTCGGCCGACGACTATCAAGCCGTCTCCCAGATTCTGTAGAATACAGAGAGGTCAAGACTCCCCACGCACTCCTCCAAAAACGAATCTCGGAAGCAAGCTACCTACAATCCTCCTTCGAAGACGACTATGGAGATTTCCCCGCAAGAACAATCCACACCACTCAGAATGGGTTTCTTCACTCATGCATCAGAGCCTACTTCGACCATCACCATCTCATTCTCCGCCCTGACGACGTCTGGCTCTCCATAATGACGCAGCTAAATATGTATATCCGCGCGAACGCTGAAAAATTGCGCGATCGATTCGTAACCCACAAGGGGCAGAAGTTGCTCGAAATTGAGATTTCGGGCTCCTCAAAAACAGATAACGAACCTTGTACGCTTGGCTTTGCAGCTTTTGCGCGGAACATGGTTGCCAAGATGCAGGAGAATATCACTGATAAGGAGTTGAGCGAGTGGGTTATACCAAATTTTTCGACCACGACAGAAAACGACAAGGTCGTTGCGAGTATTGTGTTTATGGGCTCTATGAGTAAATACTTCTCCTACGGTGGTAGAACATCATGTGGAATACCATCCGTGACTTTATTGTATGTTACCCCTCAGTGCCCACACACAAAATAACCTAACAACTGGCTAAATTATCCAGGGGAACTCAGCAAGATTGGGAAACCATGCTCCAAAAAATCGACAAAATTCCATCCCTCGGGAAAGAACCTACAGAATGGCATAAACTGCTAGTGGTCATCTTGAAAGGATTCGTCACCACCTTCACCCATCCCAGTTCCACTTCCACCAAAGACTTCTGGCAAAAGATCGTCCACCACATCCCCGGTGGCTCGGGCCAACCAAACCACTATTCCGGCTGGCTAACTGCCTTCTCCTTCTGGACCGACGATGGACTGTGCTTGAACACATACAAAGAACGACGTGGCAAGAATTTCGGCGAAAAGCTCAAGATGGATGGCGCAATTTTCCCGCGAATTCAATGTGGGGCTCTCGTGCAGGGGCATGTCAATGTCGATGTGCAGATTAACGATGAAGCGTTTGGGAACGGTGTTTATATGACTACAATGTATGCTGGGAGCGTTGGGATGGAGGTTAGTGCTAGCGGTGACCATGGTGAGGATTTTGATACGGTGGCGCCGACGAGTGGGTGGTGGGTGTATTTGAAAGATGAGGGGAAGGATAAGACTGCTAGCGAGGGGCAGAAGTCGGCCAGTATAGATTCGAGGAGAAAAATTTGGTCTCAAATGATAGATGAGATTGAGGTGGAATCGGAGATTGCGGATGCTGCTTAAACCAGAAAAGAGGGCAGGGAAAAGGAACAATCAGATTCTCAATATCGTCTTCGATACCAAATAGAGAATCAAAACTCAGGGTCTTGATAACTGAAGCTCTCGAGGTTCCTGGCCCAGAAATTCTCATTCATGCCCCGGTGCTCACCTGGTTCTTCTCATCTTTCTTATGCTTCTTCAAAACTTTCCCATCAATTCCAAAGCTCAACACCAGCCCGACAGCGGCAACACAGGCATACAAGATCCACATCTTACTCAGACTTGCAGCGAACGCTTTCTTCACCACCACTTGTTGAGCCTCGTTCAAAGTGCCAATGATATCAACATTCGCCGCGGCGTTCTTTCCTGAGAAGAGGCCAGCTTCCGTCGGACCTAATACGGATACCAACCCATTGGCGTGTGCCTCCATAGTATTCTGAAAGACCAGGCCACCAATAACGATTGACACCGAGGTCGAAAAGCTTCGCACGAAGCCAAAAAACGCAGTTGCGACTGCAATATCTTCGTTCGACACAAGCGACTGTAATGCGATGAGGGGAGGCTGGAAGACCATGCCTATACCAAGTCCCGCTATGAGTTCCAAGATTATGACAACAGAGAGGGGCGTCGTCGCCGAGAGCATGATGAACAGCGAGAAGCCTGTGGTAGAAAGAAACAAGCCTGCGTATATCAAGTAAAGATATTGACCTGTGCGGCGTACAATCCACCCTGCAGCGACACCCGTCAAAGCTTGAATAACAGTGATAGGTACCAAAAGCAGCCCAGACTGGAAGGGCGTGGATGAGCGGCTGGACTGGAAATAGAGCGGTAGGAAATACCACGAAGAGACGTTGACCTGAGGAACCATCAGCATGAAGCCGCGAAAATTGCAAGAGAAGACCTTACGAAACCGTGTGTGAAGCACACCAGCAAGGAAGCACTGTTAGAGAGGCGTTGCAAAATCCTCATCGGGACCAGCGGATTCTTAGCCATCTTGCCCTCATAAAGCAGGAAAACGATGCCCACAAAAACCCCAAAGACAATAAGGCAAACCACCTCAGGTGATCCCCACGGAGCCAGGATCCCCCCAAAGTTCAGCCCCAGAAGAGTCATAACACTCAATCCAAGAATAGCAATGATGCCCCACCAATCAATAGCCATCAATCCCCTCCAAAGACTGAGCTCCGATTTCCGCCCCTGGAGACAGAAACACAAGACAAAAAACGCAACTCCAGAACAGGGAACATTAATCCACCAATTCCATCTCCAAGACGCATACTGCGTCAACGCGCCTCCAAGCAGGGGACCAACCCCACTCGCAACACCCCAAACCACACCCGTCAGCCCCAGATAGAACCCTCGATCCCTAGACATAAACCATCAGCCTCCCGCACACCATTCCCGCTCACGCGGCAAGGGTAAGAATCACTGACCTCAAATTAAACATATCACTAATACAAACATTAACCAAACAAATGACCCCCCCAGCCGCAGCACCCTGCACGCTCCTCCCCACCAAAAACACCCCCAGCCCCCGCGCAGAAGCACACACCACGCTCCCAACCGCAAAAATCACAATAACGCACAGCAAGACCGGCTTGCGGCCGAAGATATCGGAGAGCGAGCCCCAGATGGGCGTCGATGCCGCGCCGGCGAGCAGATACGATGAGCCGATCCAGGTGTAGCCTGCGGAGGAGTGGAAGGCGGAGGTTATGCTTGGGAGGGCCGTGGTGGCGATGGTGAAGTCTAGGGCTGCTAGGAAGAGACAGAGCTTTTGTGGTTGTTTGTGAGATTATGTTGGGTGTAGGCGCGAGGGGGACTTACGAAAAGGGAAAGCAGAGTTGCGATGAATTGGAACTTGGAGTGAGCTGGATGATGAGTTTCGGGCTCATCCGGACATGTGTTTTTGTTTTCTGCCAGTGGAGCACTTGCTTGTTGGTCGACGAAGTCGTGGGTTGGGGGTACGTTAGAGACGGTGGGGAGTATTGCCAATACTATGCCCTCCTCTGCATGCTGCAACATCTCTGAAGCGGATCCTGACGAGACCATAATGAATGTGCGGCTTTCTCTCTCTGGGAATAATGATTTTGTGCATAAATTCTGAATTCGGAGCTTCAAACATTTTAAAAGTGAAACGGCGGTGTATATAAAGCTTATATCGAAGCTAAGGAATGTTGCCCACTTATGGCATTTGGCAGCTAGTAGCGAATGATTCCATTGCCCCACGTAAGATTTTAGACAGCTTGTAGTGAGAGACGTGATCTGTTTCTAGCTCGTGGGAAAGTAATTCGGAATATAAGGGAGAGCAAAGTGGCAACTCACTAGCGTCCGAATTCGAAGAAACCACAAGATCAAGCCCAGCCCAACATACCTAAAGTCCCACGGTATCCAACAACTTCAAATGAGCCTCACTCAATGTCGGAAAAACAGAAATAGCATGATTCGACTGCTCCAAAGTCAAAGCCTCCACAACAGTAACGGTACCCGCGCGCAACAACTCCACAATCCCACTCCTCACAGACGTAGCTCCCCAGAACCCCTTCAATCCCTGCTCAGAAATATACTGCGCCCACCCATCCTCATAACCCCCACCCCCCCCTCATAATAACTGGCCCCAAGCATACCGACAGGCGCCGCGAACCTCTCCGAGTCCAACACCAGCCTCCTTTGCTGCTTTCCTCGCGAGTAAATAGCAGGATGCGGAGAAAGAAAAAGCGGACTGAGCGTCGGTCAGCGGTCGCTGATATTGTGCTCCAAAAACCACCGCCTCATTCCATGGCCGTAGCCCTGGGAGAGTCTTTGATCTTCGACAGCACCGCGTTGCCGACAATACGTCCGCCCATGGTATTTGCTCGAGCGCTCGAGCTGGAGCGGCACCCTTTCATTCACGTACCCAGCCGCGTATCTGGCACTGAGCTCACGCAAAGCCTCCCACCGATCTTCCATTACCAAATCCTTCGAGACAGATACCCTGCATTTGAGGCAGCCGTCCGCAGTGACATGCAAGTTTGCTCGACGCCGATGGTTGATAGTTCGACTTGCACACTCCCACTCCCGTCGTTATCCGCCTCTCAAGTCGCTGCCACGACTACGCGGAGATCCACACCGCTCCCAAAAAGATTTAAACTCTCCCTCACAATCTCAGCCCCATCCCCATCGATCTTGAGCGAGATATCGCGCGTGCTACTCACAAGCGTGACTTTGGGACCGAACCCACTCTACTTCGTACAATATCAAAGTCTCTTGTCGTCATTTGCAAAGTCTGTTTGAAACCTATCCAAAAAGAAGACAATTATGAACAGAAACTGCGCTTAGTTGGTGACGCCTTACTGATTTTCTCCCTCGAACATGTTAAGTGCACTCTCCGGCAGTTCGCCACTTGCTATCTTATCTTCTAGAAACTTCTGTTCGAGCAAGTCATAGAAAACGACAAGATCAATCTTCTCAAAAAAGCGCCATTGCAAAACACACAGAGCGTCCATAATCTGTGCCAGAGTTCCCGGGGCCGCTGCAGCATGCCCCGATGCCCACTCTCCCATATCAGATACCAGCGCCTTCGTGGTTTTGACGGCAATGTCGTCCTTACTTCGCGAATCCCAGAAGTTTTGATAAAGAAAAACAGCTTCCTCTACTGCAAAGAGCAAGAATAGTTGGCGGTGAACTTCAGATAGGTCTCGGCGGTCGTCATTGCCCAACTTGACATTTTCAGGAGCCATCATCCAGCGGGTTGTTTTCAAGACATATTGAGACATGGTACTAACGACTAAACGAAGGATTTCCGTTTTCTTTGGGCGGTCCGACTCGCCCATTTTGAATGTTTTGAATACCCAACTCGGTTCAATCCGGGCGCTGATTTCGTTGTCACGTTGATACACAACGCCTCGGTGTATACAGCGCAAGAAAGAGCTCCGGGAGTGACCGAAGAAACGTAGCAGAAAGGTTGGGATACTATCAAATATCTAGCTACAGCATATGCAAACGTCTGTATGCGAATCATTGATCTGTTCTGAGGTTCCAGGTGAACTCAGTCGGTAGGAGGTGTTGTGTCGGCGACTCACGGTAGGTTTGGGCGAAAATGTGCCTAGTCTCTCCAAATACGTGTCTGAATGCCAGGGCCCAGGCGGTATACACGATGATAGTTTGTTAGAATGCGCAATGATAGAACCCAGGACGAAAATTTCCGCGTCGTGGATGGCATCAGATTTAACTGGATCGAAGACAATTAGGCATAGAATCTTTAAACGGTTATGTAGGATAGCTTCTAAATGATCAGCTGGTAACGAGTCCAGCTCTTTTTGTCTCTTCAGACGCGGGATCTCCAATTCCAAAAGATAGATGAGCGCCAGTATGACATCCGTTTTCGATGTACGTTGCGATTGGCTGTGCGGGAAGTCACAAATGGCCATGAACCAGGAGCACACAAGTCTGTATTTGAGCTCATGGAACGCCATGAAGGCTTCTAAGTCAGGGGAGAGATACAGGAGAACCTCTCTCCATTCAAAAAACCTGCCAAAATATAATATTTGGCCAGCCTCCCTCGAAAGGTTTCTGAATAGCTCGGATGGTGAAAGAGAGCCGACTAGTTGGTAGACATACTCATGCCTATAGTCCGAAGCTGCAAATGAGAATCCTTGAGACTCTTCGTCATGAAAGCTTCTACTTTTCTCCCTTAAGAGAGCCTCGTTCCATGGAGTACTAAGGATTTTAAAATCGGCCAATTTTGTGGCAACATCACATGTCCACATGAAGCTAGTGGAAATGCCAGACTCCAGTCTCCGTCTTTTGCGAAGGATTTCCAGCAAGTGTTTGCAAGTGTCACAAGGACGTTTAGTAGAGCACTATCAGAAATGTTAGCAGCCAAATTTCAGAACTTCATTGACACTACAAGAGCAATTACCGGCTTCTTTTTCACGCGGCAGAGAAAACAAGCACCGCCGGCTTCTTCCACGTCCCTTTTGTTCTTCTTCTGGGCAGGTGTGCGAGTGCCTTTGTCGGCATGATCCAGAATTTCTCCAGAGCGGAATTCGCAGAGCAGAACTTCTGGGATGCCTTTCTTTGACATTTTCTGTCGAAAGCTAGATAGTTGTCGTTCCTGGGCAAATTCAGGTGACCGTAACCTCTTGCGAGTAGAGTTTTTGGAATTTCGACTACGTGGTTTTTGTTGAAATGAGGAGGAGTCTGATTCGTGTTGGGTTGAACTTTGAGAAGGCATGTACGGAATAATTTGAAGCTCTGACTGCTTTGGCGTTTGGTCCCATTCATGCACGGGCATTGATGCCAGTGCGTCAGATTGATCACCAACGATTCCAGAAGATGATATTGGTGAAACAACGTCACTCGCGAAGTTGGGAAGATAGACAGAAGGGTTTCCGTGACCCACAGTTAAGCCCCCAGAAACAAAGGAGGCAGGAAAGACGTCGGCATCAATGTCCATACCAGCGACCGATGGATCGTAAGGTTGACTTATAGATGCCATTCCATGTTGGGTTATTTCTGAAGACTATGATTGAAGCTTATATCAGCAAGTCCGGAAACCTTTCTGACTTAGAGAGGAAGACTCACACAAGAAGGCCCACCATATTCATCAGAGGTGGCATTTGGGCCCTGGTCGATGGTTGTGACCAAAGCTCCATTCCATCCGTAGGAAAAGGATTGAGTACCAGGTCGATTCGACCGCTGGTCTTCCTCTGGCGACCGGGGGGTTTGAATCATTCTACTTTGCTTGAGGAGTTCGATGTTTTCCAGCTCGAGCTCCACTCCTTCGAGGTCGTCTTCGACTTGTTTTAACTGTTCGTTTTGTTGCTCGCCCTGTAGCATTTTGCGCAAGTCACGACGCCTCCGCTGGAGTTGATTGCGTCTAAGCTTGAAATCGACCTCGGCTTTCTGAAGCTCGAAATCGCTTTTTTCAGGTTCTTCTTGTAGATTGTCACATCTTGGAATTGACTCTACCTGTTGGTTGATTCTTGTATCTGGTGGCTCGAACTGCGAAACGTCTATCCAAGAATCAAATTCCTCATCGCCCAAGGGTATTCCATTATCCTGGGTTGGGAGTGAGGAGCTCTCGAATAGTATATCAGGCTCGATATTTGTCGCAAAATCCAAAGAGCTAGGATTCCACATGAGTTCCGAGTTGTACTTGGTGTTACCAGCATTAGGGGAGAAGCTCTCCTCGACGGTGTGTTGCGGGTCAGGCATGATGGACGAGGCCTGGAAATAACTTGCTTTGAGCTGCAGGGGCTTGGTCGAAGAGGTACGGAAGAACGAAATAGTTTTATACTGAAGGCAGGGCTCGTAAAGAGAAGCGAAACATACAATAACCAGAATTCTTTTTCGATAAGGAGGAAAGAAACCTACAATGCGCAAGCATCAGTGAAATGCGCTGACTGACAGGCACGTGAATTTCGCCAAGACCCTTCCGCACTCCCAAAACGAACTCCTGTGGGCTGCCGAAGTCCGAAAACGGAATAGCGTCTTCTACACTAACAACCTGATCGAGGTATCGGAAGTGTCGAGGAAGCTGCAATCCAAAGCAGCTGAGATGGATAAGAAGCTGGGTTCTCTCGAATTGGTGCTGGAGGTAAGTACCCACCGGTAAACACAAGCCTGCGATCCACCATGAACGAGCCTTGGTCGAGGTCAGACATCCTCTCACTTCTTCAACTGCTTGCGACGATTATTGTATGCATCGTTAGTTGCATTTGGCGCTGGGTAATTAATCGTTGTAAGTAAATGATAAAGCATTGGATATTGTAGAAGTTCCCTGCATCAATCCAGTGCCTGCTGACCACCCAGCGCATCGATCCAAGTAGTTTAGAGGAAAGCTCCCGGTGTGTCCTCAAAATATGGCAATATAGATTGTATAGCGCCGTGGTAAGTATTTTATTCCCTGTCTCTAATCGTGCTATGCTGACTTAAGCCAAGCAAGTAAACGACAGGGGATGTCACATTCGAAATTCTCCTTGGGTTGAACGTACTCAGACTTCCTCGACCTGCGGCATGGAATTTACGGAGGGTCGAGACAACAAACTATCTTGAAAAATTGATTCTAGTGGGATGGGTAGGATTGTTCCCAGGTGCATCTCTATTGCCGTTTAGAGTATTTTCGTTTACTCGAAGAACTGATATGATTGCTATTTGTTAATTTTTTGTGATATGAAAAAAATAGAGTGAACGGTCGTCCAGCGTTCTAGTTAGTGTACGGCCAATTTACGAACATGGGGACAGAAGTCCGTGCCTTCAGGGCATTTTATTCGCTAAAAAACCCCTCCAAAACCAAGGTTCTTCTAGTATCACTTCAAAGAATCAAAAGAACTATTTGAAATAACTTTAAATAATTTTATATATAAACAGATAAATGTCAAAAGTATTATAATCCGCCAAAAAAATTATTATATTAATAATGTTTAAAAAAGTTGAGCGAAATACCCTGAAGGCACGGACTTCTGTCCCCATGTTCGTTAGTGCACTGGCCGTAAACTAGTGCACGCACTACTATTGCCGTTCGTGGGACCCAAACCCCTACGCACCACGTATCGTAGTCCGTGTATATGAAAATAGCACTGAACTGATAGTACATTAAATACACTGAAGAACTACACACATGATCCACCCTCCGATGATACTTTTGCGGTCTGCAAAATCTTTATTACAAAACTCTCCAGCGGTTCCCTGACACACTGAGGACTCCATGGAAATTCCTTAATTAGTCTGAAATTCCTGGAAGATAGATATGATTAAAGATAATCCAGCGCTATGGTTTAATACAATTTGATCCTTTCCATCTCATCTTCCTGCCACGGTAAGTCCACCCAGTCGGTACAAAGAGTATAAGATCCCTCCAATTTTCCATCTGCATTGAGAACAGCACATCCCACCCTTTTAAAGTGTGGAATACAACTATTTTCTCCAGTTGGTACAATGAGAAGGCAAAGTATATCATCGCCGACAGGTTTGAGAACGCCCTCCACTGTAGTAATTGGCAAAAGACGGGCGGCGGGGCTGTGTTCACGATATTTGAGCCCAAAGTTCCTGCAAATACGCACCGCTCGTTCGCTTTCGTCGCTAGTATCATCGTCCGTGTCATATTCAAAGGTTGTTTCTTCCTGAATGTCTTCCCATTCTATGTGGAATAATTTGCCCTTCAGATCAACAAAACCACCCAAAAGATTTCCGAAAGCGTCAGCAGCTGCCTTGGTCGTTCCACAAGACAAGATAGTTACCAGAGGATGCTGGAGATTATCGGAATAGCGGTAGGTTATCGGCTCATCCGTTGATGCCCATGACCAGGATGGAGCTATTCCTTGTAAGCATAAATAAGCAAAGATAGATTTATAAATCTCATGCCTCGATATTCTGAACTGCACTTGAAAGGTTTAGAATTAACCAACAGCTCACTGTCAGAACTCCATGCCATCCCACGAACCAAATACCCTTTCCAAAGTCCGGCTAAATATTCCTCGTTAAGTGCACACTGCATCGCCCGAGCAACTCCAGAAATGGCAATTAATTTATCTGAAGCCTTCGTCAATGAACATCGGGTGTATCTGAAGACTGAATGCTCCCAAAGTTTCAAGGCATCCAACGTACTTGATACGGAACACAGAGTTGGCCAAATCTTGTTAAATCTGCTGGGAGATGGCTTATAGCTGCGTGCTCTCGCTGGGCAAACGATGAGTTCTCGGCATTCCCAAAATCCGCGAGAGCCGAAGTGGATGGTTCGCGGGCTTAGCAGTCGCTCTTGAAGAACCCAGCCGCGTGTACTCAGCAGGGTTTCGTTCTGAGTGTGATACCATGAGTCAATGTAGCAAATATAGCTGTCCTCGAATTGGCTGGTTTGAAAGCTGATTTCGAACGGCGCCAAGTGAGACGGTTCTTGTTTTTTGAAAAGCCCATATCTAGGACCATCCGACTCTGAAGCCGCTATATTGAAGATAGAATTGCGGTACACCTGACCCATCGTTGCAGATTCTCTTTCCCAGTCAGCAATGGAGTCTTGAACAATGCAGAGAGAGTCGATCCACACATATCGATGGCCTAGGAGTCTTGAAACATCAATAGTGTCCTTGAAAGTTTGAGGTAATGCATCCAGGTCAATTCCTTCCGAGCATTGAAGAATGCTTGATTCATTAAGAGTGAAGAATTTCGATGTGCCCCATCTGTGGCTTAAGGCAATGTAGCGCATGAATTTTCGGGAAGACTGTGGAGTATCAACCGTGTTCATAACCTTAATTCGCGGATAGCCGTCAGATCCGATATCGATCAAGCGGGTTGGAATAAAGTTTTCATCATAATCCTGCTGGCAAAATGTATGGGCGTCTAGACAAGTGTTTATGCACCTGTCCAATAACGACCACATACCACTTACCGATGATGCAATTGGCAAGAGCAGCTTGGATTTCGAATCTAGACAAAAGTCAGTTTATTGTCTCAATGTTGTTGTTTTTTCGATAATACTTTTGACGGGACATAACTGTATACTGCTCGTGCTCTCAAAATCAAAATCCTCGTTTTCGTTCTCGTGTGAGTATAACATAGCGTTGATAGATTTTAGTTCCTCACGTTTTGCGCAGTCCACGTGCAAGCTTGTCTGAAGGCGCAAGATTGGTGACGCTGGCGAGTTGCGATTGTGTTTGATAACGGCCGAATGGAAAAGCTTGCATATCTGGCATGAAGCTGCCGCGTATGTCACATCTTGGATTCTCCGACAGGGAAAGTTGATGATTGCCTTGTTGCCCCTGAAGCCTTCAATAGAAAGTTCAGTTCCTCTGTAACCAAACCCATATAGGTAGAATCTCTAATTACTGCCACCGATCGATATGTCCCTAAAGACATTAACCAGCGCCAGGGCTATGCCAAAAGGTCCGGTAATCTTACTTTACTTCCGTGCGGTAGTCCAACCAAACCTCTTCAAACCCATTTTGTCTCCAATCGAAGATCGACTTGCAGTATGGACACAAGCCCTGAGTTGCTTCCATTTGAGCCAGCAATGAAATGAATTCAGCAGCCTGCAATTGGTTCAGCAGGGTTTAGTAAACGAATCGTCCGCTTGGTGCACGGCAGAATAACGAGAAGACGATATACCCCAGTTACAAAGACAAGTCTTAATGTTGCGGGATTCTGTTATCGCAATGGAGTGACTCTTCATCATGGAAAGACTTGACTGTGGCGTAGCACAGCCCCCACGAGATTGATGCCACCGGGGATTGGTTAATGTCAACACCAACACGTGTATCCAGCGAATTAAACATCAGGAAAATACGAAATGGATGTATGAGATAATATCGTGTGCAGGAATGACGTGCGCGTCAATCAATACAAATTTGGGGGGGAAGATATAGAACGAAAGGGCTCGCAAGAAGTCAAGAGCACCCCCCTTGTTCTGCCATTTACTTGAAGTGGGCCACCTTTTACACCAAAATTAAGCTATTTTAGCATTTTATAGCGCCACAACCAATTAATAATATATTATATTAAGAAAAGAAAAGCTCAAACACAACAAAGAAAACAGCACACCCACCTACCCACCACCAGCAACCCTTCCATCCCCCGCCCCCACCGCAACACCTCCATCCCGTACCATGAAACCTCTCTCGCACTCTACTTGTCTGGCTTCGAATATAGATGTAATCGATAGATTTAGGATATTACAGTATATTTCATATCATTTCATATCAAAGCCTCTGCTTGCGGAATTCGAATGGGATTGGAGATATGGGGGATTGATGTGCAGAGAAACTTTGAGAAGAGAAGGAAAAGGAAAGGGAAAGGGAGCGGCCTTGCCGGATTGGATATTTGCGTTGAAGGGGAAATCAGGATAGACTTCGTAGCGAATGAAACCCCACCCGCTAAGTAATTTCCATCATACTCGTAAAAATTTCTGAATTGTACGTCAAGTAGCATATCTGTCTATCTGACCTGCCAGAATCTGTTCAACAAGAAGTACCAAATCCAAGTCCAAATCCAGCGAACGTAAGATCTCATCCCATCTCATATCTGTCTTTCCCTCAAAAGCTCAAAGATCAACATCGCAAATGGGTCGTCATCCAATGACCTGACCAGACCTCGGAACGGAAACAAGAACACCAATTCCACCCCCCAATGCAATATCAAAGATCTCTCTGTACACTTAAAACATATGACTTTGCTTTGCTTTGCTTGAAATTTTTCGGTTGTGAAATGGGAACCCCGCACAGCACCTATCATGAATCTGATCCTGTAAACTCCAAGTTTTGTGTTCCCCGTAAGTAAGTAAGCAAAGTAAGTACATTTCATACACCCAATCCCAACAGACAACCGTTTCATCTCTGCTGGATGTTAGCTCTGGCTCCCTCGAAAAATTTGGCTGGTCAACGCACCCGTCCTCGTCGTCCGTTTACTTGCTGCTCCTGTTGCATGCCGTAGCCCATTCCTGGCATTCCCATGCCATTGTATCCGTACGCATTGAGCCCCATGCCCATGTTGTTGAATCCTGGGGGCGCAAAGGGGCTCTGGCCTAACATTGGGCTGGCGCTCATCTGTGGAGGTTGGATGGGGCTGGCGTTCTGAAGTCCCTGGTTGCGGTAGTTATCAGGGCCAGGACTGGCGTTGTTGTAGCCAAATCCGGATTGCATGTTAGGGTAGAAGCTGCTCATAGGAGGAGCTGCCCGCGAAAGGAGCGATTGTGGGTACTGCTGAAGGGTGGAAGGAACAAAGACATTCGAAGGGTTGAACATTGGTGCGCCATACGCTGGGAAAGCAAGATTAGAGTCCATGCTATCAGTTCGTTGCATACCCATGTCAAAGGTTTGCTGCTGTTGCATTGGGTAGAACTGGTTGTTAAATTGCGGTGGAGGCATTTGACCATTGGCCTGGCTGTGTTGCGAGCCAGGTCGTTGTCGCTCAGCTGAATGGCTGGTCGCGTGATCACGGCTTGGTCCAGCACTCCCATTGCGTGTCGACAATCCCACCTCATCCATGAGACGCTTGTAACCTTGACCTGGTTGAGCCTTGAGTCGCAGGAGAACGTTCCTGACGCTCTCCACAACCTGGGGTCGAATGGCCTCATCAAAGAAAGGAGTGGTAAGAACCTTGAATATCAAAGTAGCACCACAAGCATGGTCGGAAAGGATTGCCTCGAGTGTTTCATCGTTGGGGGAGAAGAACAAGGCCTTGTAGATAGCATCACGGGCATTTGGCTCCGCCTTTTGGTTGATCACCTTGAGCACAGTGAGATATGCAACCTTGTGTGTGCACAAGTGGACGAGGTGCGGCACGAGTTGGGGTGCAAGGACTGTTCGTCGTTGTGGGAACGTGCAGGTGTCGAGGAACCAAGTCAAGAGAAGAGCACCATTTGCGTTGGTCGCCAACTGAACACTGTGAAGTGCGATCGCAGCGGCAAGCATACGCTGTTGATCCTTGGTAGAGTGGTGGCTCTCAAGGCATGCTCTCATAGCCCTAGCACCGTATCGACCCTCGGCAATCTTCCACATCTGGCTGAGCATTGCCTCGAAGATGAAGTCGTTGAATGGAGATCCAAACTTCAAACAGCACTGCAAAACATAATTTCCATACTGATCCAGGAACAAAGGAACAGTGTATGGCTGGAGATTTGAGCAGATCATGCTCATTTGCTTTGGTGTCTTGCAAACCTGGGGAAAAGGTCAGTAATGCTTTTTCACGCATGTTTCGGGGAGAATTACATCAATTATCTTCTGAGCAGCCCATGTTCCATTCTTATGAACACCAATCTCAGCCATATGTGGGGATATTTCACCCAACATAGCATCCCGCATATCATCAGAGCAGTGCTCAAAGAGCTTTTGGACCACAGTGTTTCCAAGGTAGTCAGGAGAAAGCTCAGCAATCTCATCAAGCATGTCAGCTGCAATACCTTCAATTTCGGCTGCAGACCAGCTTTGGTTATCAATTCGCTTCCGGATGTCTCGAAGCTTGGGGGCGTCATGGGTGCGGTTGGAGGTTGGCTCTGGAATGGGTGGAATCTCGGCCTCGAATTTGTCGTATTTGATGGCGGTATCAAGACTCTGGGTGATCTTGACCTTGTCATCCGGAGTAGCCCCGAATTCACCAACAATATTAAGGATGTCGGCCTTCATGTCTCTCAAAGCTGGCATAGTAGGTGGGGCCGTGCCTGGTCGCGAGATGAGACCTGGAGTAACACTGGCGGCAGCACCATTGGCTCCGTTCTGTCCCTTCATGAATGGGTCTGGGCTTGGCGAAGGGAATGTTCCATCATGGCCTGGTGTACCAGATGGGGAGGGTGGTTTGGCAAAGTTGATTCTAACCGGTCCGGCGCCTGGGAAGATCTCCTTTCCATTCATCATAGTCTTTGCAGAAATCGCACTTTCCAGACGTTCAAAATTGACAAACCCGCAGTTCTTGTGAGTCAAGACGCGTGCAGAGCTGATGGGTCCGTGATTCTTGAACATCTCTGTAAGAGTAGACACTGTAGTCGAGGATGGGATGCTTCCTAGCCACAGAGCGCTGGTTGGACCCTCGAGATTATCATCAGGGTTCAAATGGCCATCATTGCGGCTGTTTGAACGACCCAGAGTCATAGCTGCTACAGATTCGGACAGTCCGTCATACTCATGAGATTCTGACAGGCCAAAGTCGGAAGCACTGATGCTGTTGTCGAGTCGAGAAGACGTGGGCAAGTAGCTTCGCATCATTCTTGTGCTTGGCGACTCCAAAACACCAGCAGTTCTAGCTCTCGGTCTGCTGGATGACGCCTGGTTGGCGAAAGCCTGAACTGCGAGATTGTGCGCCGCAATTGCATAATTGGTCTGCTGGAGCTGTAGCTGAAGCGCATGTTGCTGCTGTTGGTATGGTGTCATTCCCTCTGTACTGAACTCCTCCTCTTCTTCCTCCTCGTACTTCTCCTTAGCATTGACAGAGTATGATCGGAATCGGTTCGCGGTTTTGGCGTCCATCTGCAGATTCGCCAAAAGAGGATTCGCAAGCTGGGCTCGCGGTGGTTGAGGAGTGTCTGCCAATCCAAGATAATCCAGAGTCCTCATCTCGTTATCACCAGCTCCATCTCGGGAGTAAGCTGATTGAGCAGGGGAACTCGGTCCATTGGATCCCTGGCTCGCGATGCTGGCAAGTGTAGATGTTCGCTCGCGTCCAGAAGCCCAATTCGAAGAGAACACGGACACGCCAAACGGTGAAGTCGCATTGTTATACTGGCTTCGCTGTGGCATTGACCCGGCTCGTAATCTAGACAAGAGCGCGGCATTGCTGGCACTCGCATGTTCTACGTCCGGCCCAAGATTTGGGGACGGTGACTTGAATGGACTCGGGGATGGAGTCGGACGGGATGTCTTGTTCGCGATGATGGATGGCAGAGGCCCGAGTCCATTGCTAGCTCCGCCAGGGGAGAAGCGTGATGGAACGGTGCCTGCTCTTGCCCGTCTTGTAGGTTGTGGGAGGCTCTCAGGGGTCGGGAGGTGTGTGAAGTCTGGGAAGCCGTCGGTGGGAGATTCGGGGATATTTTCGCGGAGAGGAGTGGAGTTGCCGCTGGTTGGAGGACCCCAGACGTTGACTGGGACTCCTTCCTGGGCCTGGATTTCTCGTGCTCTGCTGAGGAATTGTTAGCTATGCAGATCGGGTTGGAATGGGAAGGGGCTTGCTACATACCTCTTGGACAGGAATCTGTTGCCGCTGCCGAGCTCATGCGATGGAGAACCAGCCCCCGATCGCGTGTTTCCCGCCATCTTGCTTGCAGACGATAATCCACCTGCTAATCCAAAGGGCGATCTCAATGCACTCCCGGCGGAGGCTTCAGTGGGAGAGGTGTTGGCTGTTGACGAGCCGGAGCGAGGAAGACTGGCGCTTGGTTGTGGCAAGTATCCCAGCGTCAGATGTTCAGATCTCGAAGATGACATTATAGATTATTCGGCCACCAAAAGTCTCTCGTAGCTGGCACGGGAGATGGTAGGAAATGTATTCGAATGTATCGTGTTGCGTCACACACAGTTCGTATCGGGTCCGCAGTTGCAGGCTTCGCTGATTGTGAAGCGAGAAACAATTTATTTGTCTGCGACAACTCTGCCGGGTTCGAATAGTTCGAATCGAGTCGGACACGAGGAGTCGAGACAATGGCAGGCGGAGGCGGAAACGGAAAACTGGTGAATTCGAGTTTCGACGGCCAAGAGTCGGAAGGAGAGTGGAGGCTGTCAAGAAAACAGGAATCGTGGGTTGATCTGTCTATTAAAAAGGATTCGATCCGGCGCTGCTGTGCAATGCAGTGGTCAAGTCGATGACACTGCACTGCGAGATGAGCAAGAGAAGAAAAGATGCCTGGATCTTTTTGTTTTGAAGGAAGGTAGAGGTCGCCGATAGGGGTCGGTCGTCCGTGAAGCACAGCAGTCCGAGTCCGCAATGGGGATGCTGAGACGCTGCGTGCTTGTGATTAAGCTGGCCGGGTGAAATTTCCAAGCCTGCACGAATGGTAGAAGAGAGGTTGCTGTTCAATGTACAGGCGTCATTAATACAAGAAAACCAAAGATTCGACGGAGGTTACGTCGGTGGTTGATGGAGTGGTGGTGGTGGTGGTGTTGAAGAGGGATGGAGAGAAGAAAAGAGAGGAGGTTGGATGGGGATGGGGATGAAGAAGGATCGATAGACAAGGTGCAGGTGTCGTGATGGATAACGCTCTGCAGGCTGCAAGTGCAAGTCAAAGTACGAGTACGGTACAGTACAGACAGACAGACAGACAGACTCCACAGTTACTTGCTTGTCCCAGTTCCAATGCTAGTTTCTTGTTCCAGTTCCAGCACCAACGCAAGCTGCAGGAGTAGGAGGTGGATGCTGGTCAGGATTACGATGCACGCCTTTTGCTTGAGGTTTAGTGCAAAGTCGCCTGTGTTTCAAGCACGAGGCGAGGACAACGAGGAGCCACAGCAGCAGGGAAGCAGGGATGCCTGTGACAGCCCCGGGCAAGCGTCTAATAACGTACGGAGAATAGAATTGGGGGACGAGATGTGGACATTATTCAATTGATGTCGTGTGCGACGATACAATCTGTTGGTGTTTTCCAATTGGAACAGGCATTCTCTAAAATCAGCATCGAATATATTATTATCGGTTTTGTTCAGCTCGATGCAGCGTGATTGGGGAGATTTCAGGAGGTGGATGACATGAGACGAGCATTCAGGAGCTTCTGTTCTATCCATAGAAAAGTCCGAAAAGGGGGGACCGCCAGGAGTGAAAATGAGGGGAAACTCCATCACGACAGCATAGAACCGCAAGCGCCAGACGCTGAAGGATTCCTGGGCCTGGGCTGCTCAAAATAAATGCTCTCCACAAGACAAATCCACCAACTCTGATCACAACTAACTCTGATGCCAATTGCGGGTGCGCAGCAGTTACTCGTTAGTATCAAACTTGCGCTATGCTGCGCTGCCCTGTGCTGCGGTGCACTGCCAGTGAGGTCTCAATGCAGATCCTGTATCTCATCGCAAACACCAGAAACTTGGGATGATTCTTGATGCGCAGTCGAGTTTGGACGTTTGGACGTTTGAGACAAAGCATAAACCCATCTCATCCTTCCAAGAAATCACTCAATACAGTAAGATTCCACCTCGGCATTCTTGAGGTGGCCGATGTACGAACTGCTCGTCTTCCCGTTTGCATCTCCTGTTGTGGCCGAGTGATTCAGATACAGTTCGTAAATACGGAGATGGTCCTTGATGTTTCTCCTTTGCATTGATCTTCGGGCTCTTCATGACGTGGAAACAGACTCACGCAAGCACAGAGCCTTGGCGGGAGCTTAAGCCAGAGTCTGAGTTCAGCAGATGGAATAATACGAGTTGCAGTATATATTTCATGCGTCTTTTTGTCAACTGCAAAAAGAGACATACGTGTGCATTCTCACTGCATTTTCCTTTTGGCCTCACATAACGTGATGATTGGCAAACACAGTCAACTTGTGGCCAGCCTCCGTCGCTCTGCATACAGCTTCGGAAGACTCCTGGTGTTCTGATTGATGCAGCGCCCACATTCTGAAACCTTAGCGGCTGCGGGTGGTGGGCAGGTCGAGCCGTTGATTCGGTTCCAATTCCGCCATTCAGGGAACATCCGGCAAAGGACCCAAGGTATGATCTGATGGTTATTTCGCTCCCCCAGTTCTTCCCACTCCCAGCTTTGGGGCTTTGGGTAGGGCTGGTGTTACAAGAGCCTCACTCGTACTTTATTACCGTGAGCACAAGTACGTGGCAGCAATTGACTGGAAACCGGGTCGAGGCGGGTGGTGCCGAATATACAGAAAGGGAAGTCTACCTGTATCACCAACACCAGCATGGTTTGTTCTTCAGCCTCGCGAGTCGAGACGGACCCCGAGATCGGCATGGGGATTTCTATTTTTGTGTCTCTCACTTTTGCCTGGGCTTGCTTAACTCAGATCTGAAGAATCCAGTCACGTGCACCCATCGGACTACTTTCCTGCGAAGGATTCTCGCTTATCTAGAAGTGGCATCCTGGTCATCGGCATCGGCATCGGCATCGGCGTTGGATCTTCTTTCCTCCCGCGTCCACGAGCACGAGGTTGACGTTACTACTGTTTTTATCTTGAATTCTACAGCCTCGCCGACCCTTGCACGTCAGACCATGTATTTTTCGGCCCCCTAACGCGACACGTTGATTGAAGGACCTACGACGCCCTCAGAATCATGGCGGACGCGACTGAGGAGGACAGGCCTATGCGCGCCGAAGAGAATACACCGATGCGCACTGAGGAGGACACCCCCATGCGAACAGAGGAAGACACTCCTATGCGGACTGAGGATACCCCGATGCGAACAGAGGAAGATACCCTTATGCGCACAGAAGATGACTCCGAATCTGGCAGCGACAGTGGCAGCGGGGGTGAAGAAGAAGAGGAACAAATAGAATGGCTAGCGACATCACGAGCAAAGCGTTCAACAGCTGGGAATCGACTAAACGCCCTCCTTCAGCAAGAAGATCCCGATGACGAAGTTCAGCTCCTCTTCGAAGAACAAGAAGACGACACGCCGTTCCAAGATGAAGAGGCCAATCAGTCAGATGTGGAAATGGACTCTTCTTCCGACGAGGAAGATCAAGGACCAGCAGCCGGCGCAGATGATCTGGAGGGTGAGAAAGAAATACAACGGCAAGCAAAGGCAGAACGACAAGCCAAGAGGCGCAAATTAAATGATGGTATCCCTAAAGTCAAGAGGAGAGTCAGAATCGACCCCACCCTGAACGAACCCGCCCCTCGACCCAAGAAGAAATCCGAACGCGCCTCATGGATTCCCACCGCAGAAGACGCGCCCACACGAGCATCTGCAAGAGGCACAACACAGATGAGCAAGCAGCAACTGCACCAGCAAATGGTGGAACGTGAGATAAAGCGGTTGAAGCAGTTGGCCAATATGAAGAAGGCAGAGGCGGCGAAAGAGGCGGCCAAGAAACCTGCCCTGACACAAGAGGATCGGCTGCGAGAAGCTGCGAGGGTGGAGAAGAGCAATTCGAAGAGTTTGAGTAGATGGGAGCAGACTGAAAAGGACAGGGAAGAGGAACAAAGGGCGAGGTTGGCTGCTTTGCAGAATAGGAAGCTAGAGGGACCGGTCATTACATGGTGGAGTGGAATGGCCGAATATGTGGGCGGAAAATTGAAAAAGGTTGGACAGATGCTTACAATCACCGAAAAGGAGAAGGTCGGAAGGAAAAGAAAAGCTGCTGAAATGGAGGCGGATGCGGCAAAGGCGGGGGATGATTCGAAGGAGAAGGCCGATTCTCAGGGACCAAAGACGGAAGACATCGTTATGCGGGACTCTCAACCCAAGCAGGACACCCCAGATGGAAAGCCTCATTCAACGGATGCCACTCCAAGTGCTGGATCTCCGGCGCTGAAGGAACCAGAGAAACCTCCAAGTGTATCTCCTCCTGTTGAAGCCCCTGTCCCGCCTCCTGAACCCCCGAGGCCGTCACCGATTCTTGCCCCGCCGATGGGTTCACCCTTCTCAGTGCCAGATCAACCTCCAGCATCTTCAGTTCTTGCACCTCCACCCATCAACCGCCCGCCAGTATTTACTCCCCCGCCTCCACATCCAAACAGCACACCTCTACGTCCTCCATTTCCCCCGCCTCCGCCAGCCCTAGATGGCTCGGCACCATTACCAGGATTCGGCTACAACTTCATGGCCAACTATCCCCCAAACCTACCCACCTCCCAAATCCCCTTCAACATCCCTCCCCCGCCACCTCCCCAACCAGAAGTCCCAGCCGGCCCACCACCCATCGAACACTCCAACCTCAATTACCTAATCCTCTCCAACTTCAACGAAGACTCTATCAAAGAAAAAGACGTCCAGACACAAATCCTCTTCAACCGCACCTTTCCGAAACTAAAAAGTACGTCCCTTTATCCCCCCTTCCCTTCCCTTTCCCCCTTCCCCATTCCCTCAATTTTTAACCTAACAAACCGCAGAACCTCCCAAATCCTCCGAACCCTGCGCCATAACAGGCTACGCAGCCAAATACCGCGACCCCGCCACAGGCCTCGCCTACTGTAACGTAGCCGCCTACAAAGAAATCCAGAAACTGCAGAGGGGCGAGTTGAAGTGGAGTAAACTGATCGGTGCTTATGTTGGGCCCGGGGGGTTGGCTGCTAGGGGGGTGCCGGGGAGGTTTTTGGATGCGGGGTTTAAACCGCCGGTAGAGGTGGTGGAGGTGGAGGGGAAGGTGGAAGGGGAGGGGGAGAAAAGTACGTGAGGGGGAGGGGTGTATGAATTGTATGATTTGATGGATGGGTGGATGGATGGGTGTATGTATATATTATGAGGCTTTGTAAGCATAGATGGGAATGTTATGAGTATCAGTGAAGTTTGCTTGTTCGTATGAGTTCGTCTTTCTCTTCTCTTTCAATGTCCTTTGCAGTTACCACCCCACCGTGCTAGCAATTCATGTTTCTTAAAGGCGTCGCTGCTATAGCGTCGTTCTCGCACTTACACCTACCTTAGGAACAAACCTGGACACGCCGTTGTCACCTGATGTCACCTGTAGCAAGACGGGTTCATGGCGTGTAAATACGATATTATGAATGCTGTTTCAGTTTATGTTTTTGTTTCTGAATTGTCTTTGAGGTAACTCGGCGTTTATTGTTACCACTTGAGATTCATTATTTTATTTGATAGCCCTATGAAATCTTGCTGCAATCTTGTATTTCTTCAAATTTGAGTTCTCGGGATCATGGCTGTCCTTACGTCCTCCAGGTTAGGTCATTTCCCTCCAACACTGTCCATTAGAGAGAAAGAAATTCATCTCCACTTCAGTGGAGCGAGAATATCATCTTATCTGTCCGCTCTCTAATAGCTTCGCCCCTCATAATACCATGCACATAGGCTTGTCCTACAAATGAACAGGACAGCGACACGTACTCCAATTGACAAACAGTTTGATCAATATGACGCAAGATAAACGGCACTTTGCCACCTAGCAAGACACAAACCAAATCCCCAACTTGAATCTTTGAAGAGCCTATTCCGAAATATCCTTTTTGGGTTTTGAAGAGCCGCTGTCCTTGAATGTCCGACTCAAGTAGGTAGTCAGACTTGGTCTTCTCTTCAGTCCCGAAAGCAGCAGAGTATGGCAAATCCGATGTGCAAAATGTTAGGAATGCGCCGGTTTCAGGTTCGACTATGCAACACCGGTTTTTCGTCAGCGTCCGATGAAAAGCAGCCCTCACTGTGCCGCCGCCGATGTAAGGCTCATCCATCTTCTGATGGCGCTGGATGATGTCTTCCCACTCTGACTTCCATTCTCTCTCTCCAGAACCAGTAAAAGTCCCAATCTTTCGTCCAACGACACTGACTTCGTCCACTCTGAATCCCGAAAGCGATAGAATCTCATTTGGGCTTGTATGAATCTCTGCTTTCGTGGAACCAGACGCTTTGCTCCATAGGTAGGAGGAGTAATTCCACTCGCCAAGCGTGCTACTGAAAGCATCAGGCGTATATGACCAGTCACTAACCCAGGAAGGGAGGTCTTTCCTGTCGTGAACGTATATTTGAGCTAATGCTTCTAAACTTTGATAACTTTCAATGATCCTGCGACACATTGTCGTGTAGATAGAGCCTACATGCTGAGCATAATCTGGCTCTATCAACGCTCCAAACGCTAGGCCATATGTCATTGAAAGCAGGGCAAAGACCTTGTCTCGAGGATCGGTAGCCTCCCGGTGCTGATAACGCTGAAGTAGACGGCAATGCTCTGACCCGTACTGATCTTGAAAGCATTCATGTTCGTCCCTTAATGGAAGGACTTTCTTCTCAAGCTCTCCCAGAGCCTGCGTCTGCTCACTAGAGAACTGGAACTTTTCGAGTTTCCAGAATTTAGCCAGTCGAGAGGCCTCCATCATAGTGACCCACTGGAGCTTCATTGAGCCGCATACCACTGTGCTCTCCCTAGGTATAACCGCTTCTTGAACTGTCCATATCCTAGTGAACCATGGTAGACGAAGGACCTTCAAAAGAGCCTTTGCAGCCTCGTTTGTGAAGGCACGCGGAACACCCTTGCCTTTTAAAATTGATCGAAGCGCACTACTCGCAAGTGCATAAGCCAAAGTGAATGCATCGTACACTTCTTTGGGTTCCAAGATGTTTTCGATATCCTCCCCCAATATACCTAGTTCGCTTTGCAATCTTCTGATGAATGTGGTGCCATATAGCCAGTACTTCAAATCATAGTCTTCCGCCTTTTGATTTTCTCTACTTTTGGTATAAGTAGGATCCGAATCGTCTGATTTGTGATCTCCGATGAAAAAAATAGCCTCTTCGGTCGAAGAGTAAATGTCCTTCATCAGGGTAACCTGATGCGAGCGCTCGCTGATGTCGTTCTGATTAATACACAGTGCGTCAATCCAAAGTACGCGGACCTCAATTGCGTCTCGGAGGCGTCGAAGTGCTCTGTATAGATTGGTAGTAATGTGATGTTCCTGGCCATTGACAAAAATTGGCAGTCGTTTGGTAGCATCACCCCACACGTAAGATAATGCCTTGTAGTAAGGTTTTTCGTCTAGATGTGCAATGAGAAGATTACAACAGATAGGGTCCTTGAATTCTCCAGGGAGAAGAAGGAGTAGCCGAATTTGCTTCTTCTCGTGGTCTAGTGTGTTGTAGCGACATGACTTGAACTGATTGGGCACGCCTCTTGCCTCTGCTACTTCATTCTGCAGGTCAACATCGGTTGGATTACACCCGCTCATGCTTCGCACACAGAAAAGATAGTAATAACTATAGAGTCAGTTAATGTGAAGTGGGTTTTTGTAAGTTGTATTTTTGATTACCTTTGTGGGTATGCAACACGCCCGAACTCTTAGTGCCCAATTGTACGGTGGTTCTCAGTTGTACAGAGCGCCACCCGGTGAGACTGTGCCTCGTAAATCCTGGTAAAAGCCGAGAGCTTTCTTGCTTCCCAGAGTGCCGTTTGCTTATTGATCTCAAGGTCAAATCAAATCCTTTCCACGTGGGTGGCGTTCCCAGAGCCTCGTTGGCCGCTGGCACGAGAAGGCTGCACGGGAAGCCCCTAGATCAGCATTCAGAAAGCCCAGCCCAGCCCAGCCTAGCCTGAGCAATAGGCAAGCTGAGAAAGAACAGCTCTCCTCCGAAGGCGATTACAGTTCTGGAAACTTCCTTACATATTGCCGCTTTTCTTTCTGCCAAAGCTCAGGCAGACACTTGCGTCATAATTCTGGGTTGAGCAATGGACTCTCCTCGAAATAACTTCACATTATTATCATTACCATAATTATCATTACCAAAAAACATCACTGTCTCCACTTCATTCTCTTTTCCAAATACCCAGAGCCAAAAGTACGCCCAATTGCCCAAGAAAAGGGGGCTCAGCAACAACACTCAATAGTCGACGTATACGTAACCGTAACCGTACTCGTCCTTCTACTTCCCGTCCCCCCACTCGTCGTCACCACTGTCTCTCCCGAGCTCGTCGTCGACGGCGGCACCGTAGACTTACTCGTGCTCGAGCTGCTAGTAGTAGTGGTGCTGGGAACCCAGCCTGGCCCCGCATTCGGATACCCCTGACATTTATAAGGGATGAAAGAACAGTGCGTGAGGTAGGTACAAATGCTGCTGAGAACCGACACGGCACCGTTATAGGCGGTGTAATCGCCGGGACAGTAGTTGTCGAGACAGCGCACGAATCCGGTGGTTGTGGCACAGGGATGGTAGAGCTCCGAGGAGACGGCTGAGGTGGGGAAGTTGCCGGTGAAGCATTGCGTCTGGGCATCGTGTTAGTGGCGGTGCGTAGAAAGAGATGGTGGGATATACTGCGCAGGGTGCTACGTCGGACCAAGCGGGAGGGGTGGTCTGGATGATTTGTGCGTGGGCTGTGGTGAGGGCGGAGAGGAGGGCTGTAGCGAGTGTGGATAGCTTCATGTTGAAACTTTGTGTAGAACTTGTGTCTCCTGATTCTGGAGACCGAATGAATGGATACTCCAGCACTTACAATAATGAGGTGGGGGAGTATTTTATAGTGGTGACTTGCCATCGAGGAGGGAAGATCAGGTGATGATCGGCCGAGAATCACACCTCGTATTCCAGACGACGTTGCAGCTTGAGGCGTTTTCGATGTCCTTCAATTCGCAGCAATGGGAAACGCCAAGATTATTGGGTTCTTTTGCGTGGTACTGAGATTGTGAGCCGAGATAGAGTTGTTTCTCCCGTTCCAAGGTCAGAACAAGTAGAGCTAATTGAGATGGAAAATACTTCTATCAAAAGCCCCGTAAAGCCCGTGAGCACAGAAACCGTCGGTCCTACGTTGTCTGAAGCAGAAAATATGAAACCAGAAGATTCTCATTTCAATGACCATTTTCAAGCCGACTCAAATAAGGCAAACCCTCATCCGAAGCTTTCGTCGCCAACATGGCCACTAGTCTCAGCTCCCACCATAGCAGTCCTTGATCGCCACCTAACAAACCATCTCTCCCAAGGTAATAACGTAGCCGCAGCCCATACCGAAATGACCAAAAGAGTAAGCGGCGCAGAAATAGCCCAGTAATACTTGAACCCGGCATTGGCAACCGGAAGACCTTGTTCACTCCAGTGAAAGATTGGCGCTGCAAGGAGGGACTGTAGGGACAACATCAATATGATTGTCTGCATGTCTAGCTGAAAAAGAGTAACATACGGCAATGAGAGTGGAGGGCAAGAAGAGCATGCCCAAGACAGCAATCGTCTTCATAGACGAGCTGTCCTTTTTAGTATCGACGGCAATAGCCCTCATGACTGCGCTGTCTTGCTGGCTAGCTCGAGCCAGGATCGATGTGTCGGTTGCTAGACTCTGTGCCATGAGGCGGGACACCTAAGAATCATCAGCTGGGATGATCATTTTATAAGAACGGAATCACGTGCGACTGTGAGCTGGGTGTGCACTCTGCTGTCTTGGAACCGGGCGCGCAAAAGTAGGTTCTTGGTATACTGCCGAAGACGCTGAGTCGATTCTTCCATCATCCGGCAACCATCTAAGACTAAAAAGCGACGTTCGTCTCTTCCATGACCCTTTTTGGGGGCTCCGATTCTCTTCGTCTCGGTCGCCATCTGCGTGAGTGTAGGCAGAACAAACTTGAGTCTCATGGTTTCATATCCCAGCGTCCTGTTCGAGAAGTGGAGAACTTCTATCGCTTCCATAAAGTTCATTTGCAATGGATGGCCTTTTGGTCGGTTACGGTGTCGGTGTAGACCGCTCTCTTCTTCCAGGGTGTTAAGGTCCACATTGACCTGCTCGATTCTTGCTGCGCAGCAGTCAATTACAAGCTCGGCCACCGAAGCAGCGAGAATGAATGGCTGTTCGCAGTAGTCAAGTCTGTCTTGTAAACTATTCAGTAGCCTGCCAAATTCTGCTCCCCTATTTGTCATGGCTAGGAGCAAGCCATGCGTTATTCGAGTTTCCTTGTCGTAAGTCAAGGCGAGTTGGTAGTAGGCCGGACGGTGAAGCATGAATTTGAAGATGTAGCCTGCAGGTTGACCGTTGTTCAGCCTGCGTCTGATCCAAGATAATCCAAGATTGACTTACATGTAACAGATCTCCCGCTTCGCTCTGGAGCCGAGAGCTTGAAGGAGGGAGAACCTTTTTTGAGCATATGTTGAAGGTAGTCTTTGGGTAGAGCTAGTGTCTCTTTGATGAGATCCCAGGAGCGTTTGGAAAAGGGTAAAGTTCCAATCTTCTGCTCTGATTCAGTGTCACCATTGCAAACACCAAACCTACGTTGAAAATCAGAACGGCATCTACAAACTTAGAAAGTATGCTTTTGCTCACAGTAGTCTCTGACCGCCGATGGGAGATTTCAAATTCGAAGAATCAGGCTGAGTTGAATACAAGTCCTCGGAGGATAAGGAGCAAGGTAACTCGAGCTTCTGACAGCTAGTCAGTGAGAAATAAATTGCATGGTAGCTCAATCGATTACCTTTGAAAGCCAATCAGATAATGACGAGTCATCCACAGACCCCTTCATCATAACAGCCTCCGGGCGATCAGGATAGCGAAGCATCTCTAGATACTCGAGTCCATTAGGAGGTTCGTTCATCGAGCACACGAGCTCTTTCCACTCACGCATAAGCTCCATCTTCCTCACCGCCGCAGCTTTAGGAGGTCGGAATTTGGTGTGAGGCTAGCTTAGGATGCTTGTGATGAGTGACTTGCATTGCTTCGGTTCAGCCGCATGAACAGCTGGACGCCCGCTCCGGCAAGGCTGTGTCACCTGATTCTTCTCTCATTTGATTGGAGTCATGACACGTGCCACTTAGCACTGGCAATGAGCACAACGGGATAGCATTTCTCAGAGACATAACTGCAGAAGGTGGAAAATCGAAATATGGCTCTCTGGACTTCCAATCTTGCATTCTCAAACACTTGTTCCGTCATAATAGCAATGCCAAAACCAAAAAACATCAAGTCGCGCTACTTCATGACCAGTTCTGGGCAAAGAGATAAATTCCAAGTGAAGACGATTACTCTCTATTGCTCCAGCACCTCTCTGCTCGTCTCCACACTTGAAATCATGAGTTCGAGATTCGTGTTTGCATAACCGACGAAAATATTCTTCAACACGAGTCTCAAAGAGAAACTGGGTGGAGAAATTGGGAATCTAATGCTAAAGTCGGAGAGGCAAGAATTGAGAGTAACAATGTTCTGGGATGGGAATGCGTACTGTGGCCAGAAATGAAGTGAGTCAAATGACAAACCGCAGAGGAAAAGTGTAAGAGCGGGGCAAAAGGTATGACAAATGCTCAAGCATCTATACGAACGCCTACACTCGCACAAGAAACCCGAGAAGATAATTCCTTTAAACAGAAGAACAGAAACCCAGCCCACTAAGGTGATTGAGAAACCAGAAACAGGGAAATGCAAGTCGATGTAACTAGGCCGCCCAAACACAGACCTGCATAAACGTAACATCCGATCTCCACCTGATCCCGAATCACCCGGAGAAAGCCCCGCCCCGCACTACATAAACACAAGTACAACCACAAGTACACCCACACACGTACTCAAACACTTTCTAAAATTCATGGTATCTACCCTCAAAAGAACGCATTTCTATCCTGCAGAATCTCTATCTCTATTTCAAAGACCACTCAGAAATCCGCCCCTCAAAAAAAGACAAACGCCAAATTTTCTATCTCTATCCGTATCTATCAACTTTCCTGCTGTATCGCATATGAAAAGGGAAAAGGAAATCGAGATGTCTATCCCTCAGCAAGCAACGGCAAATTCGCCCTCAACTGCGCAGACTGCGAAAGTCGTCGTCTAGCCTCTAGGTTCCGACTCGACGACATAGCCGTAGCCATCGCGCTCTTCTTCTCAGCCGCAGTCGCAGGTCCACACCCAGCCGTCTGACTCTCCACATTCCGTCCATTCTTGTTCGTCCCGACCAAGTTCCGTGGTGCCGCTTCCCCATCCTTATTAAACAGATTCCGATACATGTACACGCCGCTTCCCTCCGCGCCAGCAGTCTCCTCCACAAACTTGCAGCTGCGTTGATTCTTCCAGAACGCGGTCCAGAAGGGGGTGTTGAGGTCGGCTTTGTAGTGTGGGCCCATGACGCGCTTGATGTGTTTTGAGGCTTCGCCGGCGTGGTAGAAGGGGATGGTGGAGATGAGGTGGTGGCAGACGTGTGTGCCGATTATGTCGTGGAAGAGGTGCGTGTCGATGAAGCCGAGGTCGCGGTCGATGGTTGCGGTGGCGCCGCGGGCGAAGGTCCAGGTGCTGTTGTCGTAGTGCGGCATGCTGCCGTCAGTGTGTTGGAGGAAGGTGATGGCGACTAGGTGTGGAGGTTAGTATATGTTTTTCTTGCGATGCTAAGGGGTTTACGAACCGATCCAGTTGTTGACCCAGAGCCATGGCACTCCCCAGAGCACAATTACGTTCCAGCTTCCGAAGACTTGTCCTGCGAGAACCAGGGCTCCAATCATGGTTGCGACGCCGATGTCAGAGAGGAGGATCAATGGCAGCTCGGCCTTCTTATAAAAGACGCTGTCCTCGCCAAAGTAGAAATGGCTGACCTTCGCACCGCTCGCTCCACCGTATTCTTGTCCTGTCAAGTTGAACAGCAGGTATCCAGGCCATCCAAACAGCTGGTGGACAATGCAATGCCACAGAGTCGAAATCGGCGAGTCCTCTGCCAGCTCCGCAAACTCAACCATGTTCGCCTTGGCCTTGGCCCCAAAGTTCCGCTTGATCCACGTCTCCCTCGAGTGTGGCACAAACGCCGTGTCCTTCTCAATATTTCCCGTCGCCTTGTGGTGTTGCGAGTGGCTCAATCGCCAGCTGTGGAAGGGTACGAGGAGGAAAGAGTGCATGATGAGACCCATGGTGTAATTGAGCTTCTTGCTCTTCGAGAACGCGCCATGGCCGCACTCGTGTGCCAGGATCCAGATGCCGGTGAATACGAAGCCTTGCACGGTGGTGTAGGCTGTCCAGGCTGCGAAGCGCAGGTAGGGGTTGGGAAGCAACGGGATGTAGGTGACGGCGAGGTAGATGAGGGTCGAGAGGTAGAAATAGTCGCGGGCCACGTAGGCCATGGAGCGGAGGATGGAGGGTTTGAAGCACCAGGCGGGAATGGCATCGTGGATCTCCTTCATAGTGAAGTTCGGCAGCTCGAAGACATTTCCGTTGAGGTCGATATGCTGGCCCTTCTGTGGGCTATCAGCAGCAGCAGCCGCAGCTGGTTTCTGTGGTTGAGGGACTGCCATTATGTGGTTGTGAGTATGGCAGAAGAAGGAAATATTAAAAAATGCTGGAAGAAGGGAAGGTGAGCGGGAGCTATAGGATTTTTATTCACCGCAGACCAGACCAGACGCCGCGTATTGAAATTTGAACTTAGGACTGCCGCCTCCTATCTGGGGTCCAACTCCAGGGGTCTACTAGTCCCCATATTAAATCCTCAACCCTTTTTCCGCACACGGGCCATGCCCAGGCGTTGGAATGAGACGGAATGAGAGGCTGCTGGGCGGAAGCGTGAAACCATGGAACCAGCATATCTGGCTTACTGCTGGCGCCCGAGTCAGTCCATTTGCGGGCGTCAGACGTCAGACTGTAGAAAAAATAAAGTTGAAAGCAAATCGTATATATGCATCTTGGCTGCATTGCATTTTGACTTTGACCGCTTTCGATCTGGGACTCGATGCGATGCGGGTGCAGAGTCGTGTGGCTTCACATGTCAAAAGTGAAATTGCGAACGTATTTTTTCTCTGTCCGGGCTGCATCGCTGTTCTGCATGAAGGGTCTTCGCTTAACGTTCTTGACTCGTTTGAGGTTTGGTTGGGTATTTAGCGATCATCTTACCGTAAAGTAGGGTAGAAACTGCTGAAAATAGCCCTGGCCACCTGCATGGGCGCTGTCCGGCTGTGCGCCGCTGCCTGTATCGGGATTTGACTAGATTTGACAGTCGCCAGGGGCGCGGAACCGGTTCAAGACACCACGTGGGGGCGGCAATTAATTTCAAATTTGATATAAAGTGGTGGAACCGCCCCTGAATATCATTAACTTTGTTGAGCTCCTTCGTGTGTTGCTATGGCAGTTTTATGAATATCTATATTACACCACAATCTTTCGATCGAAGACTTGATTTCTGTCTTGCGACCTGACTCGGCCGAAACAGCGGCTTGAAGGGAAAGTTTCCTCAAGATCTGATCGCGAACTTTATCTGGGAAGAATTGCTTTTGATCTCCAGCTGCATCTACTCAGAATTGTGTGCGATCGGGAAGATACACAAGTGTGCTTCCAGTCTGAAGTTGTTCAAGTTGGAGCCTCAGATGCTGCTGTTTTCATGTTTTCCCAATGCGGTCACCATCCATTTATCTCCTTTGGGCAATGAGCAATGTCAACGATGGCATTGGAGAGCGAAGAGTATTGGAGAGGGAAGACAAATCCGAGGGCCTCTCCGGGCTAGCGTTTTTTTGGCTTTCTGAACGGAGTGGTTTCTCAATAACAACCTGTCCACTCTTTTGGCATGTGCAAGTTCAACGATGGCTGCTGATACCATGCACGTGATCAGCTTTGTGGCTTGTGACTTCACCACTATTACCTTCGTTTCTTTAGCACCGAACACGCGTCTCTAAAGTTCTAGTTCATTTACTACTTATTCGCGTTATCATCAGTACCAGCAGAATAGTGACGTTGTATAGCCACGTGATCACACCGCTGGTTAGCTCCTCAGACAATTGTCAGCAGATCACAGCCAAGGCTTCGTGGCGTCTTGCACTGCAGATGCCAACCCCGCACTAGCCATCTCACGTTAAACAGTGGCATGGCTCATTGGCGCACAAGCCCTGTTATCCCGTGGGGTTGACCCAATCTCCTCAACAAGAGGGTGAAGTTGACATCGCCAGGATGAGGTGTGAGAGTTTGCTTGGTCACAGAAGCTTCGTGGAAACGTGCAAATTCACACAATCATACGTGGATGTTACTTGATACGGAGACATACAGATCTCTGTGCCAATTCTCGGCACCCATGACCGGCCTACTAAGCCATTCACCAAATCATGACAGCTTGTCTTGGAATGCATGGCAAAGCGGGGATTGACACGCATCTCGATTGTGCCCCTCGCCCTCGTGGGGTATAAGATATCGTCTGCTGCAACTTGATCACGCCACAGCCGTTTGCTTCGCTCTTCTGCTACTCTCTACAACAACACTCGATCAATTTCAATCTCTAAAGCTGGCGTCTACGCGAATGGTCAATATTTCATCGCCAATCGATGGCCAAACTTTTGCCATCGAAGGTCAAGAGGGTCAGGACCCCGATGAACCCCCTATACCACGGCCCCCGACAAGTGAGAAATCCAGTAAGCAAAATGGAAGCGAGTCAATCGTGTCTGCGTTGCCCACGCTCGGCAGCTTCGGAAGCATCGCCGCTGCTTGGGATGGCAACCCAAACACAGCTCACACCATCGATGCCTTTGCTGTGGCTGCCTACCTAGAAGTAAATCCATCGTATGTTCTCTCTCGCCAAGCGGGGTTCATTTTGTTGACAATTACAGAAATGGACTTTCACCAAATGAAGCAACCAAACGTCTTGAACGAGATGGATACAACAAGCTCGACGGAGCTGGGCAGGTCTCAATTGGAGAGATCTTGCTTCGACAAGTCTCAAACAGTCTGACCATTGTGAGTCCTCGTAATCGACAACTTGAATGTGTGCTCATGAGATTACTAGGTCCTCGTCATTGCAATGGCTTTGGCATACGGAACTTTGGACTTCATCGAAGGCGCTGTCATCAGCGCGGTCATCCTTCTCAACATATGTCTCGGGTTCGTTTCCCTACTCCTCACCAGCACAAACTCTGACTCTTCCCAGCTTTTATCAGGACTACGACGCCGAGAAGAAAATGAATGGCCTTCTTCAACTTGCCGCACCCTCAGCCAACGTGATGCGAAATGGCATTGTTGAGAATATTAAGGTTGAGACTTTGGTCATGGGCGATGTTGTTGTACTCAAAAACGGAGACAAAGTTTCCGCAGATATGAGACTGCTAGAAACCTTCAGCCTTGAGACGGATGAATCGTTACTCACAGGAGAATCATTGGCATCGTCCAAAGATGCCAACAAACACATCGACTACCCTGATGCCCCAACAGGAGACAAGATCAATATGGCATTTTCAGGCACAACAGTTGCTCGCGGACGTGCAACCGGAATCGTTGTGGCCACAGGCATGAAGACAGAAATGGGGAAAATCGCAGAACTTCTCTCAAACAAGCCCACGAAGAAATCGTCAAACCCTTTCATCGATTTCCTCTTGAAGATCCAGCGAGGCTTTAAAAGCATCCTCGGCCTTGTCGGAACCCCAATGCAAGTCAAACTCAGCAAATTCGCCATTCTCCTCTTTGGTCTCGCCATACTCCTCGCACTCATCGTCTTTTCCGCAAACAAATGGCAGTTGGACAATGAGGTAATACTCTACGGTATTTGCGTTGCGGTAGCCGTCATCCCGGAATCGCTCATTGCCGTAATGACGCTCACCATTTCTGGTGGTGCAAGAGAAATGTCTAAAGGCAATGTCATTGTTCGAGATATGGCTTGCTTGGAGGCTGTTGGTGGGGTCACGAATATCTGTTCAGACAAGACCGGCACATTGACGCAAGGCAAGATGGTTGCCCACAAGGTGTGGGTACCCAAGATGGGAATTTTAACAGTTAAGAATGGGACGGAGATACTTGATCCTGAGGATGCTGATCTCTCGCTCAACGATGAGCCATTTGACAAAAGCAGTGCTGCGGCTCAGTCGAAGGTTCTACAATTACGCCCTGTAGTAGATGCCGCCGCTCTTTGCAATCTGGCGACAATCTCTCGATCGAGCACCGGGGCCTCTTCTGTTAGTGAGAAAGGCACAAGCAATGAATGGAAATCCAATGGCGATCCCACCGAAGTGGCCTTGCAAGTTCTAGCATTGAGGTTCGGTCGCGGAAAGGAATTTCTTCTTCAAGAAGGCAACTTGGAAGCTGTCATGGAGCACCAATTCGACTCCAGCCTCAAGAGAATGTCAGTTGCGTTCAAGGGCCACGGCAAAATCGAGGTGTCGGCCAAAGGAGCCAGTGAAGTAATGATCCCGCTTCTCAAAATCACAGAGAAGGAACAAACAGAGCTGAATTCTATGGTTGAACAACTTTCCAGCGAGGGTCTTCGAGTCGTGTGTATCGCCACCAAGGACATATCAGAGGAAGACGAGCACCAGCTGGCTGATCGTGAATTTGCGGAATCTAACCTCACCCTCCGCGGTCTCGTCGGAATCTACGATCCACCCCGCATTGAGTCTCTCTCTGCAGTTCAACAATGTCACCAAGCAGGCATCCAAGTCCACATGCTCACGGGTGATCATCTCGGAACCGCCACCGCCATCGCCGAGAAAGTTGGCATACTCAAACCGGGTATGCAAGCTGGGATGAGGGCTCAAGATTTTGATAAATTGTCTGATGCCGAGATTGATGCCATGCCTTCTCTTCCTGTGGTACTGGCTCGATGCAGTCCTACTACCAAGGTACGAATGGTAGATGCTCTGAAACGTCGGAGAGCATTCTGTGTCATGACAGGTGATGGAGTCAATGATGCCCCAGCTTTGAAGCGAGCAGATGTGGGAATTTCAATGGGGAAGAACGGTACGGATGTCGCGAAGGAGGCGAGCGCCATGTCCCTCACTGATGACAATTTCGCAAGTATCGTAAAGGCTGTCGAAGAAGGACGTCGGCTTTTCGACAACATCCAAAAGGTGCGCCCCGCTCTATTTACCCCGAAGAAGATTCACTAACACGCACAAGTTCCTAATGCACCTCCTCATCTCCAACATCGCGCAAGTAATCCTCCTCCTCATCGCCCTCGCCTTCAAAGACACCCACGGCTCCTCCGTCTTCCCGCTCTCCCCCCTTGAAATCCTCTGGGTAAACATGATAACCTCCTCCTTCCTCGCCCTGGGTCTCGGTATGGAAGAAGCGCAAGCAGACATCATGATCCGCCCGCCCCGAGACCTCAAAGTCGGCGTCTTCACCTGGGAACTCATCACCGATAAAATGCTCTACGGAACTTGGGCTGGCATTCTCTGTCTCTTGAGTTTCGTCGCTGTCGTCTACGGCGGCGGCAACGGAAACTTGGGACAAGATTGTAACGAAGATTACAATAGCACCTGCGATACGGTATTCCGTGCCCGCGCAACCGTCTTCGCCGTCCTCTCCTTCATCCTCCTCGTCACAGCCTGGGAAGTAAAGCACTTCACTCGCTCCCTCTTCAATCTCGATCCCGCTCGCTATAAAGGCAAAGCAGCGGTCTTCAAAGCCCTGGCTTATAATCGCTTCTTGCTGTGGGCTGTTGTGGCTGGCGCGGTGATCACGTTTCCGGTTATTTATATACCGGTGGTTAATGTGACGGTGTTTAAGCATAAGGGGATTGGGTGGGAGTGGGGGGTTGTGGGGGCGGCGCTCGTGGCGTATGTGGCGTTTGTGGAGGGTTGGAAGGCGGTTAAGAGGCGGTTTGGGATTTTTGGGGTCAGGATTCAGGGGGTTGAGGGTGGGTGTCCTGTTTAATTGGGTTTGCGGGGGAAGTGTCCGAAGTGAGCACCCGGTGGTGAGACTGGGGTGCGAATTTGGGGGATCTTGTTGAGCTGCAGCGACGGATTCATTTCTTGACAGTCGTTTCCTCGCTTTGGAGTTTTGCTTTTGCGCTGTTCTCGACCAACTGACAAACGCTCATTTTCATCTTTTGCTTCCTTCGCGTTGATCTCGACCTGCAGTACTTGTTACTGCCACAACACTCATTTCAGATTTTTGTCGATAAAGAATCTACTGAATTAACGACAAGAAATATTGATCAGCTGTGACTTTTCTCACATCTGTCCGACCTCAATATCTATACACTCACCATTATCTAACTCCATGGTCGTAACTGCATGTTGATTCGGCAAATCCCAGATCTTTGCCTGCTGGCTCAAAGGCTCAATTTTCTGCGGGACGTTCACAGTCACAGTGCAACTGACCTCCATGGGCACCCGCTTTCTCGCCCCCTGCTTCCTTCTCTTCTGTCTACTTCGATAATACGCGGCAAGTGCTCCCAACCCAGCTTTCCATTTCATCAACGCAAAGTGCCAAAGTCAACCGAAGGCCTGGTAACATCTTCTTTCAATACTTCCTCACTCCCTCGAAGCAGGCAGTCGTTGGTGAGCGAATGCCTCGACTTTTCGAGAGGGTGAGGTGACACTGGGGTCAAGGCTCGTCTTCGCGCTATGGGGTTGTATGGGCTTTGGACTGACCACATCACATGCAGATAAGCACACGATACTTGTGTAACGTACAACGAGGCTCTGGAAACGCCGCCCACGTGGAAAGCGCTTCATTCGCCGTCCATATTAATAAGCAAATGGCACATGAGAAGGCAGAGGAAAACCGAAGCGAGAGAGCTCCGACGTCCGCTCAAAACAATCCTTCTGGTGTCTGGCTTCTTTGCTAGCTGATACGCATCATCCCTTTGGATCGCAATCTCTTTCATCTTTGTCTGCCAGCCCGCTATCCCGATCGCCGAGAATATTCCCAAGTACGAAAAGATTCGCAAGGCTGTCGCGATGAGGCTCATCAACACCAGCACCGGTCTGTTCGAGGAGTTTATCGGCAGAAACATACCAAAATATGCCATCTTGTCGCATACATGGGGAGAAGAGGAAGTTTCTTTCAAGGACATGGCTGACCTTTCCTGCAAGAGCAAGAAAGAATATGCCAAGATTGAAATGACCTGCCGACTGGCGGCGAAAGCAGGGCTGGGGTATGCGTGGGTTGACACGTGCTGCATCGACAAATCCAGCAGCGCGGAACTTACTGAAGCTATCAATTCTATGTTTCAGTGGTACGGACGAGCGGCAATTTGCTATGTGTTCTTGTCGGATCTTGCCGCATCCGCCCCGTTGGACACTGAGTTGCAAGGTTGCAGGTGGTTCACACGAGGCTGGACGCTGCAAGAACTTATAGCACCCCCAGAAATAGAATTTTACGATCAGAGTTGGTCTTACCGAGGAAATAAGCTCGATTTTCTTGATAATTTGGCCCGCATTACGGGTATCAGTTCCAATGTATTACAACATATGAAGCCACTCTCAACAGTAGCCGTTGCCCAGAGGATGTCATGGGCTTCACAGAGGCAAACTACCCGGATTGAAGACGCAGCATACTGTTTGCTAGGAATCTTTGATATCAATATGGCCCTACTGTATGGAGAAGAGGAGAAAGCGTTCCGTCGCCTACAAGAAGAAATAATCAGAACCACCCCTGACTACACTATTTTCGCTTGGACAACGCCCTTAACCCCCGGAAACGCACCAACTCCTGCAACTCGCACTTATAGTGGCATTCTTGCTTCGTCTCTTCTTCAGTTCTCAAAGTGCGGATTTCTTGAAACGCTCCCTCTCAATGATGACACAGCGGACTTTTCTGTCACGAACCAAGGAATCAGGATGCACTCACGATTTGCTCTAGAGCAAATTCCGGGACAGCAAGGTTGCCGATACATCATTCTAGTTTGTCTTTCTGACGCCCCTACTATCCTTGGAATACGACTGAAGAGGTGTGGTCCTAATAAATTCCTCAGAGCAGATCCGTATCATCTCGCAACTTTGACAAATACCTCGTGGGAGGACATTCCTAGGAATATATACCTTCTGACTCAAGTTCAAGAAGATCAATATATATTTCCTTTTCTACTCAGCCCTGGCGAGAGAATGATCCGTCAAAGCCGACCATATATCCTTCAGATCCGCTTGCCTCCCAAAATGAGAGTTGAGGGAATCTACCCTTGGACTGGATGGGACGACGAGGATCAGATTTTCTTCGTCTCTGGTAGTTATGGTCGGGATTGCGGAGGAGCAATCATAAGGGGAAATCCGAGTCTAGATATCCAAGGGCGCATTTTCCCCTTAGGGTTCGCTTTTAATTTCTACGCGTTAGGGTGGTCAAAACTTAATAATCGTCAATTAAAATGTACCGTGGTTGCGGAAACATTCACGCAACCAACCGTGCACAAAGATATAACAGAAGCACTCAAGAAGGATTGCAATGCTGAGGCTTTAGAGAGACTCTTGCTGTACTACCAAGTACCTCAATCATCGTCTGTCATTATTGATGTCGGGTTGAGAGGCCTGTCTCTTCTCGTGTACTTCACTTTGACGCAAGTGACGGATCGGTCTATATGCCAAAATCCATTCTGGCGAGTCGAGTTTGGATGGAAGGTTTGTGATGACAATGAACTTCCTGAAATTGAAGATGCAAGATGGGAAGACAATAGAGATTAGGTCTGGATACTTTGGGTATATCTTAGTCCGATTCCTAGTGAGGACAAAATTAAGCTGGGTTCATCATAACCATATGGCTCAAGTGACATACTTATTGTTACAAGACTGGCAAAACTGCTTGGACAATGAGCTACATTCGGGCTGAAGAAACTCTGAGTACACCAGGGATTGTGATAGCGGATGGAGTCGCCGAACTCAAGGCCACGAGGAGTTTTTTCGCAAGTCGAGGAGGACTTGGAGCTTTAAATGGAACCAAAGACGGACAGTGACTCCCTCTGTCAACCAGTCGAGTTCTCAGGAACAGAGAAATACTATCAGCGCCCGGTGAGGCAAATGATGGTTGAAATCCAAATTATCTGCCAGGTCATACGATAGTTTGCTCCGTTTACATGGCAACATATCACCAGATACCCAAACGAGGCAGTACGTACCTCCCCTGTCGTCCCAAAATGGTTAGCCATATTTATGCCCGACACCTCGCATCCAGGCATCACCCATCTCAGCCCATTTTCCTCTCTAAAACTCTTTAGACCGCGTCTCGTCTTGACACTTGATCCATCAATTCTGAAAACGAATTACTTCGGCAATGTCTTCCGGTTTCCTCGCTCCAGCGTACTCGCAGCCCGTAGACCCAAGCCTTCTCTCCGAAGCAGCTCAAAGTTCCGCACTCTCTCCACCCGACTCACCATGGAAATACGCAGTAGAACGCTACAACGGCCTCAACAGCGGTTCCTCCAAAACTATTCCCGTCACTGGCTCGGCTGGACTCCATGGATTCATCGAATCGGCAAAACAAGCACAGGATGCAGCCCAGAAGTCGAGGTCCAAAGCCTTGCATAAGATCAATGCCATCATTGATAGAATCTCTTATTACAAAGGTCCAATTGATTCTTTAACACAGACGAGTCAAGAAGCTATGTTTGCCTGGGGCAGCCTCAAGTTTCTCATGGAGATAGTGAGTAGTGAGAAAAAGGTGTCTGACAAATTGGCGGACGCCATCGCGGACGTGGTGGGTATTTTTGGCAGATGTGAGATTTATGCGAGAATATTTGCTGGCAATAAGCGGGTGATTGAGGGGATTGGAATACTGTATGGAGATGTACTGAATTTGTTGGTTGGGGCTACGAAGTTTTATGGGAAGTCGGGTGTTAGTAAGTTATTCGCTGTTCTATTGATATCGGACTGCCCTAGAAATTGACTTTTCCGTCCTTCAGAGAGATTCCTGACAGCCAGTACAACTCCATTCGAAATAAAATTCGCTCCTATCGTTGCCGACATTGAAAAGCATGCAAGTGTCGTACAGCAGGAAGTCAATGCAGCTTTTGTTGAGAACCAGAAGGAGGAGAGCGATCTTCAGCGCACTTTTCGTGCGGAACAGCAGGCTGTCCAAACCGATCAAAGAAAAAGGGACATGGTTCTGTGGCTTCATCCTTTCGACGCAGAGAGTGATTTGCAGAAGCTAAGGAAAGATCGTACGCCTGACACATGTGGGTGGCTTCAGAAGAAAGATGTCTTTGAATTGTGGAGAAACGATGCGACTTCCGGTGTCCTCTGGGTATCTGGTATTCCAGGCAGTGGAAAATCTATTCTGGGTTCATATATTGTCGACCAGCTCAGACTCAAGACTGAGGAAACAGATGCGACTCGACTGGTATTCTTTTTCTGCAGCAGTCGGAGCGACAATCGACGAGCGTCTACGCACATTCTTCGCTCCTTGGTATACCAACTGACCCTCCAACAACCGGAACTGTGGGAGATCGTGGAAAAGGAATTCAGCAAGAGCACTTCCCCCGCAGCGGATGTGTTTGAAGAGCTTTGGTCTATTTTCCTGGCTATGCTAAGAGCAGCAAAGCACGTTCTGTGTGTGATTGATGGCTTGGATGAGTGTCAGAATCGCGAAGAAGACGGGACGCTAGAACGCTCCGTCTTTGCCCAACGCCTGTTGGCATTGTGTGATGACTCGGGCTTCAGTATTAAAGTCTTGCTGACGAGCCGGAACGAACCTGACATCGCATCAACGTTCAAAGGGAACAAATTCGTGCGAAGTCTCTCGATCACCACCGATGACGTGGCGCATGATATTCACGCTTTCATCTCGTCAAAAGTTTCTACAGACGAGACATTCCAGAGTTTGCCCCAGGAGACACAAGAGTTGATCATTAGAACACTTTCTAAGAATGCCTCCGGCATGTTCGTTTGGGCGAGACTGATGCTCCAATTGCTTGAGGAAGCGGACTCGCCAGAGGCGATCGAGTCGACACTGCAGAAGTTACCCCGCAAATTGGTAGATCTGTATGACCGCATTCTGGGAGACATTGCTGATCGTTTGTCTGAAAGTGATGGTCTTCGAGATCTTGGCGGCTTCATCCTGATATGGGTTTTGTACTCTACACGCCAGTTGAGCATCACAGAGCTTGCAGAGGCAAGGCAGATCGTCCCCGGTTGCCCAGAACTGAACAAAAAGCGAAAGCCCTTCTCGCTCGTCAGCTTTCGACGATTGGTTCAAAAGGCTTGCTCTCCTCTGATCGAAGTTCGGGATGATGGTTTGCTGCAACTTGCACATCATACCACGAGAGAATATTTGCTTGGCTGCTCCAAGAAGTTATTCGATATCATCCAACCAGCGTCTGCCTTTCAGGTTGAAGGAGTCGGTGAGGTCGACCCTCACTCGTTTCTATTCGAACATTGTCTTGCCTACATGAGCACATCGAGCTTCAAGGGTCCATTGCTTGGGACTACAAAGCGCTTCCGAAGCAAAGATTCAGCTGAGATTCGGCTGACTCATCCAATGCTTGAATATATGTCCACGAACTGGCTCCTTCACGCTCAAAATTCCTGCAGCGATCATTTTACTAAAATTCGACCCTTTCTAGCATCTCCAAATGTGGCTACTTGGATCGAAGCTATTCTTGTCCAAGCTGGCGTACCAAATTTAGCCACAGTGGGGGACTTACTCAACATTAGAGATGCCAATCAGGGTGCGTTGATTGAAGATGCAAAATGGATCAAAGAATGGTTCAACAAACTGCAGAAAACGATTTTCACCTGGGGCGGAACACTCAGCGAGACGCCTTCTGAGATCCATCACTTGTATCTCCCAGGCTTGCTTCCAGACATTGACCGAGAGGTTAAGCTCCAACGCATGACCAAATTGCAATATCCAACGGGCTGGAGGCCTGAACTAAAACTTATACGCAAAGGGGATACATTTGTTGTTCGAAAGCCGTATGCATTTGCCTTTAGTTCAAACCGGAACTATTCTCCGATGATGATGGAGCAAGTTACTCGATATCACTGGCTTTCAATGCAAGAAGTGGGTCAAATCCCTACTGCTAAATGGAATGGAAGACGCCAGGTTGTCACACAGATCCAACTCAGCGAATCTGCTCAATACATTCTTGTCGTGTGGCTCTCCTATTCCAGTCTTATCACGCATGTATGGAGTGTCAGTGAGGAGGGCTTCGATCCACTACCTTGGAGTGATGCTGGCACCGTTGATTACGTCGAGGGTGGAACTGGCGTTCCTGGTATTCCCTACTCAAGTTATGATCGCTACCGAGGGCGTGGATTTTACAATTCCTGTCGCTGCGCTGCGTTTTCCTTGGATGAACGGTACATCAATACGCCTAGTGGAAGGTATGAGCTCTTGACAGGATCCAAATCGCCTGTTCCGCCGTGCTGTCGTGATATCGAAGTTAGATGCGCATCTTGGAGTGTCTTTGGGGACAGAATTGCCTGCGCAAGAGTTGGAAAGGGGGTCGAAGTCTACGAGCATGGCGGGCGATTGGTTGGAAGTTTGGAACAAGAGCACCTGGGCCGCGCCACGATCAAGGATTTCAGCCAAAATGGTCGCTACGTGCTGTTGGAGACAGAAGACCGGCTCTTCAATCTCTACGATGTTCAATTGAGTACAATCTATGATCTCTCTGTCCCACACATCACGGCACCATTTGGGGAGTTCTTGGTGGATGCCAAACTCACCGAAGACGCCACAATTACGCTATCGTTTAGTCCATGCGAAAGGTACATCTCGTGTGTCATGGACAACTCAAATCATATGGCGCCCTCCTTCCTACTTGTTTGGCATCTCGAAACTCGGACTATGATGAACTCTCAAGCATTCCCTCCATTATCGAAAACAACACCCATTTATGCTTCTTTCGACCATGAAGACTCCACAATCCTCCGTGTCTTGATAAATGACAGCAGTAGCTCTCACGGCAGAGGGTTCATAGAGTATTCCTTGACGGATGATTGGGCTTCTAGCAAGAACTATGGAGAATCATGGAGAGATTGGAAAGCTGATGTTGGCGTGTCGCCTATGGGAGGCTTTGTTCATCAAAAGTCTTGGGCTCGACATGACTGGAATGTTCGTCGCGAAGACGTAGAGCCTTTCTTCAACATATTCCTTTGGGATCTTGGAACTGTACCACCTTCCTTGAGAGGGCGTACCAAGATTCCGCGTTGCTTTGAAGGATGGACAGATGGGTATTCACAGTCCAATGGATATTGGGACAACGGCTGGGTTGCTTCAAAGGTGGGAGTCTTGTTGCCTCACGCTTTCGGGGGGAGGGCTAATGATTCATAGGAAGTGTCCAAGTTCCTGGTTGGAGGCCGCGTTTTCGAATATCCTCCCCTATCTGAATGTGAAAAAGCCTTAGTGGATATTGAGGGTAATATTATCGCGCCTGCAACTGTGAAGTCGTCGTTTCGGCCAACCTTAGCCCACCAGTTCAGTGCGGATTTGGCCTGGAACCGCCTGGTCAAAAATGAGAAAACTGATCCAACTACGGAAGAAGGGCTGAGAAGCATCAAGACAGATGCGTACAGATGCTTCCTGAGCCCAGATGAATCAATGGCTTGCTTCTACGCCGACAAAGTCTATGTCTGTGTGATGGATGTCCAAAGTGGAGATTTGATTTGGTTTCACCAATTCAAGGGCGATGTGTCAAATTATGTGGTCCGGAAACCACTCTTCCATCCATACAGAAAGGTTCTGACGTGGATGGAGGAATTAAGAGAAGATGACGATGGCTATCAGAAGGAAGTACACAGTATGTGGATGGTGCAGATGGACAGTGTTGATAGCAAGCCCGTGAGACTTGACCATGGCGGTAAGTGAAGCCCACCGTTGATGAATCGGAACGCTAATTTCATTGCACAGTCCACGGGATGTCAAATTACCTATTCCATCCAACGCGCAATGAGCTATTTGTGAGTTGTCTTGGAATTCAATTCCTTCGCCTCGTTTGCTTTTCTCTTCCTACCACAAAAATATCGTCCGAATCTCCGCCGTCACTTCTCTGGCACTTGAACATCCGACACCCACTTCCAATTCCCCCTCCCGATATTGGAGGCTTAGATCCAGACCTTGGACACCACTACCCACGTATGGTTATTTACAACGGTGAAATCCACTTCTTGTTCAATAAGGGGTACAAGATTTTCTTAGCGAAAGTAGAACGAGATGGAGAAGTGAAATGGAAGAAAGTGGGGAGCAAGCCTGGGCCTCCGAGGGCTGCCAATGTTTATATATGCCCGGGGTGGGCTGAGAATAAGGAGCAGCTAGGCAGGATTAATGTTATCTGCGCGAACCAGGATGAAGAAGAGCGACCAGTGGTGATAAATTCGTGGACCGAGGAAGGGGCATGGGATGAAATTGTGAAAGTGGAGAATGAGAAATGCGAACAATGTGAGAAGCTTGGGAAGTGATGGGAAGCTTCACTTGGGTAGTACTGCCTAAAAGGTTAGGCATTCGGATTCCCACGGAAATCGGAATGCGTAAGTTATCAGGTTTACAGCCATCACACTCTGGGATTGGGCCAGCGTGAAACATGAACTTTCGCAGGAAGGAGAAGTGTCACTTGAAGAACTCCAATCGTTGGCCATTTAACAAGGTGATCTGAAAGCGACAACCATATTTTCAGTCAATGAAGAAAACAGCAGTGAGACCAGGCAGGTTTGGAGAAATTGATATTCGTATATTTCCTCGAATTTCCCCTTCTAAATAGAGCATTACACAGTTCGTTCAAAAAGCGAAAGGCAAAAGCAGGATACAAAAACACGCGACCTTGATATACATCACTCAACCCGAACTATCTCACAATTTTACAACATTACTAACGCCTCTAGCTGGAAACTTGAGCAGCAAACCACTTTTTATTCATATCGATGATTTCTTTTCGACTAAATAGGCCGGGAATTGTGACTTTCAAGTATTGAATTAGACTATGGCCACTAAAGCAGCGAGACCGAAGAAGCCAAAGGCAGGCTTGAAAGAGGATCCTGCACCGGTGAAAGGAACAGTGCCGTTACCCGGAGTAGCTGGGACTGCTGGTGGTGTCGCTGATGCGGTTGGCTGCGTAGCACCGCACCCACTGACACAGGAAGTGATGGTAGAGGTGGTCGTGGAGACGATGGTGCTTGAACCGGATGTGAGTGTCACTGGGCACACGGTCGTGTAGATGGTGTTGACGACTGATGTAGCTGCAGAAGCACCCTTGGTGCACCGGTCGTATAAGGCAAAGCATTCTGCCTTGTTGGAGTTAGGCTTGATTTGGCAATCAGTCTTAGCTTGCTCGCAGTTGGTAGCGGCGGCAGTTGGTGGGGAGGTGGTGGTGGGTGGGATCAAAGTCTGGAGGGTGCTTGTGGACTTAGTGCACTGGTCGTACAAGGCAAAGCATTCTGCTTTGTTAGAGTTAGGCTTGATTTGGCAATCAGTCTTAGCCTGTTCGCAGTTGGTAGCGGCGGCAGTTGGTGGAGATGTAGTGGTCGGCGGGATCAAAGTCTTGAGGGTACTTGTGGACTTGGTGCAAGCATCGTACTCAGAAGCGCAAAACGCCTGTTCAAGTCATGAATCAGCGTGGTTCTAATCATCTTCAACAGTAATGTCATCACTTACCTTGTTTGAGTCGGGCTTGCTTGCGCAGTCTACACGAGCTTGCTCACAGTTCTTGGCACCAGGAGCCGGTACAGAAGTGGAAGTAACCGGGACGCTGGTGGACGCGGTGCATCCAGCGAACTGAGCAGCGCAGAATGCCTACAAGATTCATTAGAGTCATGATCAACAGTTTGTAGACTTCTTGACTTACCTGATTGGCATCAGGTTTTGTCTTGCACTCAGTGCGGGCTTTCTCGCAGTCCGAAGCAGGCGCTGGGGATGAGACTGGGCTGGCTGTTGAAGTAGGTGCTGAGGTGGTGCTAATGCCCATGCAAGAAGTCCATGCAGAAGCACATGCCGCCTATTGAGAAATTAACTAAATGCTTGAATGAGGAAATTCTCTTGAACTGACCTTATTAGCGTTAGGTGCAGCTTCACAGTTTGTTCGGGCGATGTCGCATGTTCCCTGGGCTATGGCATTGGCACCGAAAGCAACAGTGGCCCAAACGAGAAGAGAGCGAGCAACCATTTTGACGGATTGAATTAATATTCTGGAAAACGAATGTGTGATTTGCGAAAAGTCAAGAGAGTAAGAAAATGCTAAGAGTAGTAAGGAAAACTGTGAGGAAATGCTTGGATGCAGAAGAAAGAATGGACGAGAGAATGGGATTTATACATCTTGTGGTATTACTGGAATAGAAAATACGATGTAGATACGAACAAGGTTAAATTTAGGCTTTCGCGGGGGTGGCTGTCATTGGTCGGCGAACGTGCTGAGTGAGCGCTAATGAACAGGGCTTTGGGGCTCTGCTAGACGAGGAAATTGTGCGGCGCAGTAAGATCCTGGAGCAGCGAGTCAGAAGTCAGCGCGCGTAAGAATGCGTGGATGAGGATGGAACGACAAGCTTCGAAAACGTGGCTCAGGCGATGTTTGACAGTAAGCCAAACTTCTTGGCGGAGTTTCATCCATCGCATGAGCTTCTAGACTGTGATCTCGCTCCTGTTTTGCTGCCAAGAGAATCATCTCGTTCATTTCTAGAAATAGATACTCCTTGAGAAATTTCGAGGCTTATATAACGATAATTTAGAGCAGCAAATGAGAGAGTGTATACCGGAACGCACATGCATAGACGGAGTTGGAATGAGCGAATAGACCACGAAATGGGACGCTTCTTGCGTCAAATTAAGATGTTTCTGGATGAACCTTAACCCCGACAGAGAAGAAAGTCGCCGGGGCATTGGGCTGTAATATAGGGTAATGTAAACGGCCAGAAGATGGCCTGTTTTTTTCCAGATTTCAGATTTCTTTCGATCCAATGCTTCGCGGACCTCTAGATCAACGCGCAGAGCCAGCAATTCAAATTGACAGTCGCTGAGTACGTTTCCTTGCCCAATAAACTCAGACGATAAGTGGATGCGAGAGAACAGCCCAGAGAACCTGTAACCAAGTTCTGTCGCTCGGCCTCCCAAGATGTCCAGCTGAACACCTTCCGTACCGTATCTATCGAAGTTCTCTCTTTGTCTCATGTTGAGAGCTCATTTCCGCTGTCCATTCCTTCAGTCGTGCTGCCAGAGTTGCTTTCGTGGAAGAAGAATGTTGTTGTATTTCGAACAATGAATGCGGTATTTTACCTCGCTCGCAATCGAAGGGCTTTGCATCACGGCTTGTTCCCATCCTCCAGAGCAAGATCTCATCCCTTGGGTCTTGTCGCATTACTCCAGAGAACTCTGGGGGAGAGAGTATTGCTCGCCTTCTGGGATCTGTGGTCGCAACTGTCAGCCTTTCTCGTCCCCGACGATTGGGATCAACCATGCTTTGAAGAGATGGTACGTTTCCAGTGCGAGACTCGTAGCCCTGACTAGCATAACAACACACACGGGTTCACCTCACAGTAATAATAGCAGTATTATCATCATCATCAGGCATGTTTGAGATCGTCATGGGTATGTCAAAATGTGTGTGAAAAGAGAGGAGCACTTACTCAATGTCATCAGATGAATTTCGTACGGGGCACGTCGGTAAGAGCATGGACTTATACTGGACTTTTGAGACTGTTATTCCAACAGAAAAGGAGTATCTTCAAATGGTTGATGCTAGTATGCGCCATGTTTCTTTGGTCATATTGGGGATGCTGTACTGACTTGTGATAGAAACGTCGAGTCTATTCCGCCTTTGCAGCCCATTGCTTCGCAGTGCCTCCACTAAAAACAGGTGAGCCTTTTGCAAAAGATGTTTGTCACGACTAAGAAAAGTGCAGAGAGCTTGAAATTGAAGATTTGGCCACTCTGTTCGGGAGATACTTACAAATCCGAGACGATCACATGAACCTCAGCTCTCAAGACGTAAGCTCACAGTTATTCCATGACCTTCATATCTAACTTTCCTTAGTACACGGACCAAAAAGGATCCTGCTCTGATTTGGATGAAGGGAAATACTCGCTGCCAATTATCAACGCTCTGCGTGAGCACGACCCTGAACTTGAGAGCAAAATGCTGCAACGACTACGACCCGGTGATCTTTCCATAAAGTCAAAGCAATGGATTCTAAAAAGACTGTCGGAGAAGGGGAGTTTGCAATACACCTCGAAGCTGATTGAGCTTCTATATGTGGCGATCGATGAATGCTTGGCTGAGATTGAGCAAAAGACGGGGTCTATCAATTGGATGCTGAGAAGAATCCTGTATCAGTTGCAGAGTTAGAACAGGTTAGACCTTACTGAGAAAGAAGATGACAGTGGCAATTTCACATTGATGTGGGGGCATGACGGGTGGCACGGGGAATGATGGAATCGGACAGAATGAAACTTGGTTTTCGTTTGCGTAAAATGGAAAACTATCACTGAACAAGAGAAAACAAAAATTGATCCAAATGATGCATTTATTATTTGAACAATCTACATGCATCTTAATCGCTTTTCTCGCTAATAACCTGGTAGCAGAGGCCGTTAACCCTTGGCCAGCAGGAAGAATACTTGGTGCTCTCTGGTGTCAACAGGGTTCTGATGCCTTTCACTGGCTGCAGCCTCACCGAGAGCAAAAACACTGCCTCTGTGATAGCAACTGCATTGCATATATTGAAA